>Ga0181612_114286_pt1 | contig 32997 bp, 15 predicted proteins | sample HoacroProtozoa21_FD_119630 | JGI IMG/M metagenome (GOLD analysis project Ga0181612, IMG submission 119630) | Hoatzin crop microbial communities from Cojedes, Venezuel. Combined Assembly of Gp0051906, Gp0051904, Gp0051908 | reverse complement strand
TGGGAGCTTTTTTATTGTGTGCGTTACTGGAGAAAATAAGCATCTCTAACTTTCACAAATTCACATGCAGCCTTATAACATGTCCTCATTTTACAGATGAGAAACTAAAGCAGAGTGATTTGTCCCTAAAATCCTTACTGATTCTGAGTGGGTGAGGTTCTTCAGCCCCTACATCCTTCAATTTTTCTCTCTTCTGATCTCCAGTTGTGTTGGTTTTCCACTTGTTGTATTATAAGCTTTACAAGACCAATAGCCTTCCTCATCTTTATGCCTTGTCAGTGCTAAATAAACAAAGCTAGATGATAGAAGATAGTTTTTTCCCACACAGATTGAGAAAGAATTTGCGGTTCTGATCATCTTGCCAGGCACTTGTCAAGTATTAGTTAGTCAAACAACAGTTTGGGGAAGAGAGAAAGTTTGGACTCCCAGTACCGTTTCTTTGCCTCCACTTTTTCAAAATAGTTCTTTAATCCGAGCTATGCAACGTGCAGACCGATTCAGTTCATGAGGGAATTGCTTTAGGGACTAGGGACTGTGTGCTCTCCAGCCCACAAGGACAGGTATTTCTGTAGACAAAGCATAACAGATATGTCTCTTTAGCACTGCAAAGCTGGTCCAGTTGTCAAAGTTGACTGTCCTGGAGGCTCCAGTCTCTGTACAATGTTGGGATCCAAAACTCAGAAAGACAATATGTAATTTGTATTATTATTTATTGAATTCCAAACATCCAAGTTCAGATTATAAAAGCCTGAAAAAATGCTTTAGCGTCTGATACCCGTTCCAGTTCAGGCACATGGCCTCGTACACTGCCCTGTCTCTGAGTGTGGCCGGGGTCAGATGCCTAACGAGAAAACAAGAAAACAGAGAGAGTCTGAGGGATGCTGCTATAGAATAATCTTCCGGCATCTCACTATTCATGGTCCAGGTTGTTCCTAAGAGTCAGTCTGGTTTTTAATACTTCAGGTGTTTTTGCTTCCATTGATTGTCAATAACTTTAAGAACCACGTAGAATTTCAGTGTCCACTGCCTCCACTGGTAACAAATTCTACAGATGAACTATAGATGAACAAATATTTTCTTCACCTGCTGAAGACCACTTACCATTTTCATCTGACATCTCCTGTTCATTGTTTTAGAAGTAGAATTGTGATGTACTGATTTTTACCAAAGTTCTCAGGATTTTGAAGACCCGTATATACCCTCCTCGCCAAAGGTACGTTTCTTCCTGAACAATAACCCCTAATTCTGCTTTCAGTTATTTCTCAAACTCGAATTACTTTGGTTGCCTTTTCTGTTGCTCTCCCAGACCTTTTGGAAAGGGATGGACACTGTGTAGCACTGGTTCAACAGAGCCCTGCCATTGATTCTCAACTCTATAATTCAAATATATGTAAAGAACAAAGGTTTCCACATAAGAAATGGAGATTTTTAGAAATAAGTGTAAACTAAGACAATTGTCAGGTTTGATCAGAAGAGAACCAATCAAAAGCTTGGGGAATAACACCAAAAAAAATACTGTAACATGTAAAGGTTGTACTGAATATGCAGAGAAAAATTTTACTAGAAAATAATGTCACACTATAGTTCAAACTTATGAAACAAAATGAAAAACTGGAATTAAAAAAAGTGAAGCTAATTTGGTGGGTTTTTTAATGTTGACTAAACTAGAAAAGATATACATCAACATTTAAATAACATCAAGGAGCTGCAGGTGATGGAACAAAACTGATTTGGAATCATTAAAAAATGCAGTGCCCAAAGTTACAGACATTTTTGACGGTACTGAGCCACCTAGCTACCTACTAAATCCAATCAAGAATCCTGCTTACTAATTGATGGTACAGTGTGGCCTAACAGGAGCAGAAATTAAGAAAATCTAAAGAAAAAGAAGCCTTAGAAATAATGAACAGTGTCAAAAAGTATCTGAAAGTATAAAACAAACTGCGAAAAGAGACATTGCTGAAGAAGGATAGTACATTGGGGATCTCCTGAAAGAGGCTGAAGAAATAACTTGTGAGAAGACAGTGAGGAGAGAAATGTTGCTGGCAGCTTGGAAGAAGCTGCAGAATGACAGCCTCCCATTACATAGTTGCACAGAAGAAAGATAACTAAATGCAGACTGGGAAAGAGAGGAAAATGGATATGGTTTAATTGTCTCAACAGAGCTGGTTTTAGCCACATCTGAAGACAGATCGAAGAAAGGTCATCTGAAAGAATGTGAAGCTGTGAAGAAACAAAGGAAAATGGCAAACAACATTTTAAAAAATAAGAAATGGGAATAACGAGAGGAAGAACGCCCAGTCCTTGTCTTTATTAAATGGGATTTTGTCAAGTTAATTTCTGTAAAACATTCAAACATAAAAAACAATCCACAGAAAGCATAAAAACGGGAATCAAGCTGCTGTAGAAGTTCATAAAGTGAGTCATCAGGCCTGGCCCCTAAATAGACCAAAAGTTGCAGGCAGGAAGAGAAAACTTCAAAACATTTCAGCAAAGCCACCCCAAAGACTGCCTTGGACTTCTGTATCAGTAACTTGGAATAAGAGTTCTCCTTGCAAAGCCAGAGACATGTCAAGGATTGTAAGATTATCAAAATCTACGAATAAATATTTATGTAATGATCAGTTGTTATGAAGCCATACAAAATTTCACAGGGCAGATCACACTGGGATGGGATCAGACTGTAATGCAATTGACTTCATAACAGGAAGGTCATCCTGAGGTAGAAAGCAACACAACCAAGCCTCATGGTGTTTCAAAATGCGACTTGGATCCAGACAAAAAAAGTGATTTTGTCCTCAGAAAGAATACAGCTAACAGAAGGCAGTGTGTAATAGGTCTCCATTGTTATGGAGGAAGAACTGAGAGTTCCTTGGAACTGCTCTGAATTTTCATTTGCATTCAGTGCCATCTTATAACCTTAACGTGCAGGTGGACAAAGGAGTGAGAGCAGCCTCCAGAGTGTCCCAGAGGGGGAAACCTGCAAGTCCAAGTCTGCCCAAGTGTCAGTCGGGAGAAGGCATCAGCAACACGTGTTTCTGCAACTCATGCCTTCTTATTTCTGGGGTTTTCTTTTGAAGTGGTGTTCTCTAATTGCAGAGCCAAAAACTGGATCTTGCTTTGCTACAACTCAAACTTAGTGTTTGGATTTTTAGCATTTTAAAGTGAATTTAGGTGAATCTGACCAGTAGAAGACATGTTACTTTTGGGGGGCAATCAATTGCAATAAAATATTGCTATAGGTGTACTCTCCCTCTGCTTCATGTAATCCCCATTGTCTGCCACATCTTTGTCGCAGTGACAGAGGAAATGGTTAATGCACAAGAGCAGGAATAGAGCCAGGACATGGCAGAAGGCAAGTGACAACGCTTTTTTTAAAAAGAGTGCATTAAGGGACACCCGGCAAGAAGAAGAGAGCAAATTGTTCCCTTCTTCACACCCCATAAAAGAATCATTATTTACAGTGTCCATAATGCACACGTTAAAATGTTGTAAAGCATTTTATACTCAGAAAAACCTGGCGGATTATGATACTGGCTACATATCAGTACCCTTAGCATCAACAGGGGTTCCTAGAAATCATTACCCATATTTTTTTTTTTTTCCAGCAACATGCTTCTGAGGAAAGACCTCTTCTACCATTATTTACATCTTCACATTCTTCAAAGAGATGGGTTTCAATGGGCTTTTCCCACTCTATTTCCACAGCTATCTGTATTCTTTTAGGACTTGCTGTGAAGTATTAGAATTCTTTGCTTTTGATTAGAAGGAGAGAGGGTTTAAATCTTAAATCCCAGTCTCCAATGGAAGAAGCCATTGGTTGGCAAATCATGATTTACAGAGATTCAGTTGAGAAACTCTGTCAAACCTGATATACGATAGATTTGGGATTTCAAAAACTGTTGGCATTTTAAAGACAATGTGCAATTACGGTCATCCTGCCTGACTTTCTGAGTATCGCAAGTTAAAGGACTTTATCCATCAATTCCTACAGTGAGCTTATAGAAGAAATACTTGATGACAAAGACATTTTTCTCATTTAAACATTCAAGTGATAAAAAATCTGCTACAACTGTTAGAAATAGTTCTTATTAGTTTATTAACATCTGTGTTAAAATGTTTTACTGCATTCTCAATCTGAATTGATATGTCATCAATTTCCAGAGACTGGATCTCAGGCATGCCTTGTTCTCCTACATGAAAGAGCATGTACTATCAGATTGTTTTTCTTCTGTTGGTATATTCAAAAGTTACCTTCATCAGCTTTGTAATATTTGTATTTGTAAACTACTTAGGCTTAGTTATCACACCTGAAACCAAACTTCAGTTCTCTCACTTCTTTGCAGAATGCTTAGGGGTTGCTTGATACTTCTGTTTGAAGAGAGTGACCAGATCTAGATACAATATTCCAGTAGTGATCTTCTCTGTTCTGCACATTGCTATAACACCACCTCTTTATTCTAGCTGATGTTCCTCCAAGAGTAGATCCAAATACTGAGTTTACCTTCAACCACACCACCACATTTGAGATTTGTGCTTGGTTTGCTGTGGATCATGTCCCAGCTCCTAACTCAGAATCAATTTTCCAGGAGACAGTTCCTCGCCATAAGTATATACGCTTTTTCCTTCGCATTCCCTATGACTTAGTTAAGAAGCAAATATTTCATAGGTATACTCCTAGGTATACTCAAGCTGTAGAAATTTATTTGTGTAATTGACCCATCCTCCAGCTTGCATGTTATTTGAGAACTGCATGTGTGTTCATTTTACATTTTCTTTTGAACCATTACTAACCAGCTCAGAAGCACTGGGCCAAGACCATCATGCGGAAATATCAGATGTCTGCTGTTTTGTTTTAGGAAAATAAGAACACTATTTTTATCATTCAATATATGCTACACTTATGCACATATGAGTGTAGTTTCTTAACTAACCCTCAAGCAATTAAAATTTATCAATAGAATAAGCATATCTAGTGTCATTGCTTTCCTGGAGACAGTCTTAGAAAGTTAATAAACTTTCCCACTGAACTGTTTTGAAGACTAAGTACTTAAATATCTGCACATCATGATTCAGAATGTTTAGATGTTACTATTACTTGAATTTTAAATACTGTTATGAAGTTTTTAAACTGAAGTTGGAGAAAAGGAAACAGCCAAAGAGCAGAAGAAAAACAGCTATCATTCATTCCAGCTGAGATAAACAGAGACTGAATAACCAAGTTTTAGTATCTTCTTTTCCTGGCAAGATACTATGTTTTGAATTTGCTAAACCAACCGGTTGATTTTTTTTGGTTTTTTGTAATATTTGCCTGTCTGGAAAGAGATGCACATGAACCTAAGGGAAAAGAAGATGTACTCAAAACAGTAGCACAGCATAAAATGTTCAGACACTGGGAAGAGGTGACCTCATCTTATTTTTGCCTGAGTCGGCTGGTTGTAAGAAGTGAGCTGGCCATGAATCTGCTCCAGCAATTCCTTGGAGAACTCAAGTTCACCATTAAGAGGGGTAATGCAGTTCCTCTTCCTCCAGATTAATATAGTGGATATTATGGAAGTTTAAAGTGCACAAGAACTAAAGGAAATTGAAAGGTTAGTCCTCCCATAGAAACTTTAACCACATCATAAAGAAATATATATCACAGTATGCACTGTAAGCAGTAAGAAAAATTATCCAAGATGTTTTTTTTCAGTAGGGAAAATCATGAACTAATTAGAGCTAAGAAGTTCAATCCTCAATGTCCATAGTCTTCTTAAGACACCATTTAGCAACGACATTGCTTTTAATTTCTCTTCTAAGAAAAAGAAATGAAAAATCTGCTTTAACTTGAAAAATGAAACTAAAATTAAAAGGATCTAATATAAAAGCTGTTTTCTAGTGTGGGTGTCTCTGCAAGTTCTTCTGCTCTCATATTCTTGTTTTATGTCCTCCAGCATGCTTAGATGAGTATCCCAAACCCACAAAGCTCCACGCAGTATTCAGCTTTATTGATTATCTCTCTACAGTCAATCTTGTGACATTCATCCAAGCCTTAACTTATGTCTTGGTCTGTTTTCCTCATAGCTGTTTCTCCAGCTCCAGCAAAAAAGCTATATCCCTCTCCTGTTTCCCAGAGAAAACCTTCTCAGACAAGCTAGGACTATCTTTCAAGAAAATTGGGAGAGGCCATACAATACACTAGCCAAAAACAGACTTCTTAGGAACTAATTCATCTGCCTACACGTGTTGATTCCAGCACAAAGGTATGTCCCACCAAGTAGGGACATAGATTTCTCCTATTGTAAGGGAAATGAGAGGCACAGAGGTTCCAGACTGCAATGGGGTGACATGTCTCTCTCCGCGTTGCAATGAGGTGTAGGTACACATACAGAGACAATCTCTCTTCAAAGTCTTGACACAAAACAGTAAAAACAAAACATATTTCCCCAAAATATTTTAGGTTTGCAATTCATACTTTTGTCAAGTGAATAATTTAAAAGTTAGTTCTATTCCTGGAAGGGTTTATTAGAGGGTTTTGGGTGGTGAGGTTTTTTTTAACCAAGACAATATTTTGTGGCCTATAAATTATTTCTTGGCAGCACTTTACAAGTGAAAAAGATGTTAGAAATTTAGGGAAAAGATTTGTAAGTTTGGAGCTAATTTCTGTTGCCAGTTCTTCAAACCTAATCCAAAACAATTTCATTAAACTCAGTCAAGTTTCTCCAGATTACTGCACTGTAAATGAAATTCAGTTTGGTTTCCAATGTCTAAATGATGTTTGCAGTGTACAGGAGTACTGGTGCAATCAAATATCTCTTCCCTCTTGCGAAAAGGGTCTATGCTCACAGGAAGAAAGTAGCTGAGGTGAAGGCAAAAGGGTTGTATATCCTGATCCAAAGTTCACATGACAAATTCTCAGTGCATTTGCATAACTAGCTAATAAATTTTGATGTTTTTTTCGCAGAGAGTTTGAAGTGCCGCATTCAGCACATCCTCATCTCTAATAGTGAAAACTGGTCTTCAGCCATGAGATGCTGCCTGTAATGGAAGAGGTTTACATTACACATAAGGATTCTAGGTTACACGAGCTCAGTAATAACAGTGAATCACCTTCTAGACTGTAAAGCAGAAAGTATGATGATTTCCTCCAGAGAAAACAGAGAACAGTGTATGCATAATATGTAGCCTTGTTAAAATGTTTTTCCCAGTGGGGCAATAAAACAGTTCTGAGAAGCCATAGAAGGGAGGAAAATGTTGCGTTCTCTTTGTGCTTTTGCTTCAGAAATAGCAGCTGTGCTATTTCTATGTGAAGGGATGAGAAGTGTTCACAAGTGGGTAAATGGGCAGATTTAGGCTGCTATAATTCAAACTGTAATAGAGGAAAATCATAGCTACCATGTAGAGACACAAGAAATATGAATATGAATAAGTGAATTTTATATATAATTAACTCTACTGAGAAGCATAATTAGTTAATTGCATAATGGGAGGGAGATTGTTGCTTCCTATACACTCCTGAGCAGCAGGGTGCCAGGCACCTTGATACAGCCTTACAGGAATTTCTGTACTATAAGCAGCTCAGTTGCTTCACAGAGATGCTGCCCTTTCACCCTAATCTTGCGAAGATGTAAGACCGGGCACAGCATCACTTCCACCTCACTGCCTCTCACAGGAGGAGGTATCATAGCTCAGTTTAGAGCTGGCAGAGGCAGGCCGAGGCATTTCAGTGCTTAGGGCAGGATGTTAATTTGCCTTCCACCCACTGCTCCTCCTCTACCAGGCAGATCCTGTGGCCATTAGTGCTCTTGTTCTGCATCCCTGATACTCCCTCACACATACCAAAGGACACTTTTGCACTGACCTGAATATGACTCTTCTCCCTGGAAGGTATCATTAACTCTAATTTGCCCTGGGATTCAAGATACATTTTCTCAGCCCTAGGAGAACTGCAAGTTCCTCTGCATTTACAAAAACGGCTGCCTTGGACCCGTGATGCACGTTTTCATGGAAATCATGTGGTACTTCAATGTACTTCGATTTCTTTTGTTATATTTTCAGGCTTAAGAGACTACGAACAGGGTGCTACTTTCCCTTCAGCAAAAGAAACCTCACTTTGTTAATATTGTACGTTTAATAGGTCCGTTCCTGACAACTCTCCAGGGTTTTACATTTGCTTTTAAGGGCTTATCAACAAAAAGATATTCCTGTGAGCATGATATTCCTGTGGTATTCTCTGTATTACTGGCTTGTTTGTGGAGTTCAAGTACAGGCAAAAAAACACAGGTGGAAAGATCTCAAACATCATTTTAAGTGTGTTTCTTTACAGTAGTTCAAAAGCAGGAAGTTCTGTTGATAAATAAAACTTTCTCAAGCATGAGACTCAACAGTCAAAACCCTGTATACCGCAACACGCAGGTGTTAATTCTTGGTGTGAAAAAAATTATTTCAGTTTGTGGACCTTAATTGGTTCATTGACGGAAATAAGAAACAAAATATTTTTGTCTTTATTTTTAAAGAGACGTCAGGTCCTTGAACATAAAAAACTGCAACTACTAAGCAGATCATTCATGGTTTGAAAAATATTAACTGTCCCATTGTGGTTTGTTTGTGATACACTTTTCCAACCTAAGTGATTCTATGATTTTATATATCACAGTGGATACAGTCCTACCACCACTCAATAATGGAAAAAGGTCTCTGTCTCCATAAGTCATCCAGTAACTAACAATACAGGGCCAGCTAATCTAGCACAACTTAAATATTTCTCACTCTTCAGAGGAATATTAAATATACTGATATGTTCTGTAAGAAATTGAAGCATACAGTAGTAAACAATAGACCATATCCAAGTATGAAGTGAAAATGACAGCAGTCAAAGTTGTCAAATAGTGTTGTTCTCTGTCAAAATCAATCCATTCTCAGTCCACTGGAAAAAAATCATGATGTGGTTGGGTCCTCCCTCTTCAGTCAGTGCACTCAGACCTTTGAGGAACCACTCAGGGAAGTTTATTTTATAAACTGATTAAGTTCTGTCTTAAAATTCATTCTCATTGCAGTTCTGATCCTCCTGTTACTACCAAATGATCATCACACAGCTTCAGCCTTTAAACACCTAGATACTTCTGTTATCCAGCTTTACAAATATATTTACATTCTCTGAAATAAACCCTGAATTTGTTCCAGTGCTCTCTTTTACCTTAAATTTCTCTTTTTTTCTCAGCTGTTGCTTCCAGCACATTTATAAGGAGCTATGACCTGTCCACTTCAACTCTCCTTTGCTAAGCCAAACATAGAACAGGGATATTCTCTGCGGTAGTCTAAAGTCTTGCATCCAAAATGTGTGCTATGGCTGGGCTATGACTCCCTTATTGGGAAGAGACCACAACCACAGACAGGTTTCCATAGCCTTGATCAATGGCATTAATACTTCCTTCTCTCTGGTAGAAACATGTTGTCTAATATATCATAGCATTGTGTTTGTTCTTTTAAGATTCTTTACTGAAGCCCAGGTAAGCGAAATTTATTACATCTCCTTTTTTTTTAGAAAAAACCCAGAAATCTTATCAGAGAAAATGGTTGGCTTACTGAATATTTATTGCTCTTGGGAAATTCATGATGCTTTTTCTCCATTTCCCACACACCATCTCATTGGTAAAGGACTTTCTTCTTCAAATTACATTGTAAAGTCTTTCATATAAACAACTCAGTCCATTTCCCACACACTATCTCATTGGTAAAGGACTTTCTTCTTCAAATTACATTGTAAAGTCTTTCATATAAACAACTCAGTCTAACATATTCAAATTATGTCTTATCTTCTCGAAAAGTTGCATGTAACACCTCTCTCTCATCTCTCCCCTTCTTCCCTCACCATTTGGCAATAATCCTCAGTAATACACTTATGTTACAATCAGACTTCTGGAACAAAATATATCTCATTCTCCCCATACATACACTCTCTCCCTTAGATGCTAAGCATCTGGAGATTAGCTTACATTTCAGTTCTGGCAATTTTAATTTTCATAACCAGTTTAAACAAGATATTGATTTAATGGAACTTGAGTTCTGCCTGTTCGTAAGATAATACCCAAGATCTCACTTAGAATTTCTGCAAAAAGGAAGACAAATTTTTCCCACATTAGGGAGCAGCCAGAGCAGGGTGCTTCATGGTGGAGGATAAGCAGCATGGCAGCAGCAGAGGCATGGTGCAAGTCCCATGTATCTGAGCAGAGCACGGTGCCAATAACAGGATCCATCAGCAGTTCCAGACAAAGGAAGGTGATGAATCCGGTCCAGCGTGTATCTAAGGGGTCCAGAGCAGCAAGAGATGGGCTGGATAGAAGACTAGAGACAAGTCAATTAGGTAGATCCAAAATCCAGTCAAGAGACAGGGCTACAAATTTATATACACACAGTATACCTCAGGCAAGGCAGAAAGACACAGCCCAAGTTTAAACAGAGCAGAAAGTACACGGAGTGGAGGCCCCAAGGTGAGGTCATTCAGGACAAGTAAGACTTGCTGGTGCACACAATCATCATTGTGGTCTTGAAAAGCAGTATCTACTATACTTTTTGTGATTTTGACAAAAAGAAGCTCTAGAAATGGAAAGGATGAACAATCTGAACTTGATATAGAGCCTGGAAATAGTGTATCTATCTGCATGAATAATTCCTTGACTTTGACCCCTTTACAGCCACCCAATTCTGCAGGCATCCAGCAGACAGAAGAACCCCTTTACTGTTCTCCTTATCTGCCCTCTAGATCTTTTACATGGTCAGCAAGTTCCCAGGATCCCAACACTTAAATGCTAGTACACATTTCTCTTCTTTTAAATGTCATCTAGTCCAGGCTGCAAAAGAGACAGACAAAACTCCAGGAGATTAAAAACAAGAACAAAAGAATTGAGTACAGTCATATTAAAAAATAAGGAGTGGAGGTGTTAAAGTCTTTCAATTGTTTCCATTTTTCCCTCTGGGGAAACAAAACTGTTTCTTGTTGTGGGGTAGCAATCTTAAAAATGTTTTGACACCTGTATAAAATTTTTTTGTTAAATTATGGTGCTAATACTGTAAAATGTTGATATGCAGGCCAACATTTGATAAGCGTCCTTGTATTCAAATGGATGTCATAGAGATTATATTGAAATAATACTGATCCAGGAAGCAGAGAAAACACATGCAAACACCAAAGCAAAATTTGAAGTCACTATCTGTGGCACTCTTGCTCTTTCAACAGCCACTTAATCCCTGGTAGAGTTTAATATGCAGAATGTCCCTAAAAAGCCAAAGACTATATTTCTGTGTAGGGCTGCCTCTCTCTGTGCTGCAATCAGCCCATATTCCCACTTGGTAGCACCACTGGCAGTGTGATTTCTGGGAGGGTGACAGTACTAAAATTTGCTTTTTCCTCTCGTCTTCAGCAGAAATGATCTCCACATGGTGATGTTGTGGACACACCATAAGGCCTACAGGTTTAATGGACACTCATAAGAAGGGTAAGAGTGTGTTTCATAAAGCAGAAGCTGCTTCTGCAGCTGAGACAAATTTTATTTCTTGCAGCAGCAATTTGTAAAATTATGATGGCAAGCCTCTAGCCTCGGACGAGAGTTTATTAGTTTCATTAGACTAAGACTCCTCTGCCCCCAAACAAAACAAAGCTGTGATTCATCAAATCTTTACTTCATTTTTGCACCAGTTTGACCAATTTGAATTTCCGTTACACTCAGATACAACCTGTAAAGAAACCCACTTGTCCTACTGTATTAACAGTTATCTCCTACTGGAGACTTTTTGTATAACAATGCATCTAGATAAAATGAAATAGTTTTAAAACATCAAAATCAATGACAATTTCTAACAATCACCTCAGTCTTTTGCCACTTTTTAAAGCTGCTAACACATCTGGTGCCGTTTCTAAATTCCCAGTAAATGTAGGGGCTGCCTTAAGTTCCTGTTGTCAAGAGAATCTCACCAAGGGTAGTACTAGGTGGAAATATTATGACAATGTTTTCTGGTTCATTGATAATGCAGCAGAGGATAGACAGAGAGTGTAATGACACGGGAGACATATTTGGGTTTTGAAGGATTTTGGGATTCACAGGTTGGAAGATCATGGCCTGAACCAGCAGGCAGATGTTCAACCCCCAGCCAGGGACCACCAATAGCAACTTCTTGAGTGTGTTTGGAAGAGAGGGGAGCAGAGGAGAGGTAAGCAAATGAAGTCCTATCAGGCAGCTGCCTCTCCAAACATAATGTTTTTTCCCTTTATTAGCTTACACGGTAACATTGACATTTTTTTATTGGTGTCTCCAAATCTCTGTATGACTTTTTCTGTTTCATAATCCCTCTTTCCCACTTTCTCTTGACTGCTCTGGCATAAGTCATTGACGGGTGTTACTATAACTTTCATCACTGAAGTATATTACATGAGGAAGTAAAAAATCTGGTGACACAAACCTAAAGCACGACTGCAGTTGCAGCACTTTGCAATTAGGACAAGGTTGATGAGGGAACAGTTTTTCTCAGCTCACAGACTGCACAAAGTCTATATTTTGTAGCTGGCTACAGCTTCTGTCAAGAGAAAGCAGATGGGGATGTCATGATATTTTCATAGTGAGAGTCCTAAAACACTCTAAGACTAATAAAAATAAAAAACCCTAATGATATACAGACTGCTAATACTTCCCCTGCTGTGAGACACAGCTTTAATTAAATATATTCACAGTTAACTAACTGCAGATTGGAGGGAGTACTGGGACTGAAAGGTCGCCAGTGAAAGATCAACAATGACAGCCAACAGTCACATTAAAAAAAGAAAACAAAACAACAAACCTGCTTCTTGGTCGGTGCCTGGGAAAAGAGACAATTTCTCATAGGTAATTTGCAAAGTACTCCCTATTTCTGAAAATTAAAGCATAAAATATCTATCAAAAAGAAATAAACACCACCAGCTGCACACAAGGATGCCAGATTTCAGATGATGGAGGCTTCAGCTGCAGGGTAGAAAAGGATCCCAAGACAGACTGGCCCTGCTTTGAAACGTCACCTCTCACTCTCTCTCTTTATTTAGCTTTCTCTTGTGGCCTGCCAAGCCCAGTAGCGTTTCCTCCAGAAGAATTTTTGATATGCCAGGGAGTTACTCCCAAAGGGAATGAGCCTTCATTAGGGACCAAAAAGGGCAGCTGGTTCAAATCAAATCCTGGATGGGAGAGCAGGAATATTTTGCCTTTACTGATACTAGACTTCTGCAGCTTCCAGGGAACAGAACGGGGCACAGAATGCCAATTCAATTAAGCACCATTGTTGTTTCCTCTGACTCCAGCAGCGAAGTTCGCTGTTGCAAGGCAGAGACTCCTGGGAGCTACTAGTTCCTTCCTATGTGACCTTGGGCAAGAATCTTCGTATTCTCACACCTCAGTTAACTGGCAAGAGTGTTGAAGTCTTAATTAACATAGGAGAAATATGAAGATGACTGTAGAAAAAGTGCAGTTTTATCATTATTACTTCTGCGTTTGGAGTAGCTGATGCATCTCTGCTCCTACTGATCACCTTCCAAAACTGTTTTGGTTTTGAAGAAAATGCAGTGGCTGTTCAGATATGCTAATTTATAAAGTAGGAGTTATGGTGCAGCTAATCTAGTCAAATCTAGGGGACTGCTGAAAGAAGCAGTCAGGACTCCCATCTCCTCTATGGTCAAGTGCTGCCTTGTGCTCACATTTTCTTGAGTGCTTCATGAGCTGGAAAAAGCAGGAAAAGAAATATCTACCCACATGAAATGTTGGGGTCAGAGAACAGACTTGGCACAGTCAGATCGGACGAACTCTGGAGACAGCATGTAGGGAACAGCAGGAGCACATTTCCAGGGAGCTGGTGAGGGGTAGAAAAGGGAATGGCACCTCCAGCCTGGTGGCAATGAGCTCCCCTTGTCTCATCTCAGCCTTGTCCATGAAACTTCCCCTCTGTCCAAGCAGGCATCCCCACAAATGATTCAGTTTTCAGATAAGGAGCACAGGGACAGTAAATGCGCCTCTTTTCCAAAATCAAGGGGGAAACTTCAGAAGTTATGAGACCTTAAAATTGAAGAACAGTTTTAAAAACAAGCCGCTTGTGTATGCCCGCGTGGCACCCCATGGTCCTGGAAGCCTTTTCTCGTGCTTTCCTTTGCTTATGTGTTTCAGAGTTTTTTCCAGAGACAGGCAGCTCATAAGTGAGACTGGAGGAGTTGCAGAGGAAAGTATAAGACTAAATTTAAAGTCTCTAATAAATATTTAGACCGTTACTTCATTACTTTGATTATAGTTATTTCACCAAAAACTGGATGTTGCTAATATTGTGAGGTCACCTAGTAGAAGGGACTAGAAGAAAAAATTGCTTCAGGAGTTGTTTTTGTCCAAGGCGTATTCATGCTCTGCTATCACACTTGTAAAGTAAAAACTTCCTAGCAAAGGAGAAAAAATTCTAGCTCATCCAAGCCTCCTCTGATCTTACTTGTTCTTTGAAATTCAAACTAGCTCCTACAACTACTGATGAATCAGATTAATAAATCTACAGTGCACAGGCCTACTAACACATGAATCCCTTTTTTGGCTCTAAATTAAGATTTATGATTGGTTATCTTGTGGTATTTAAAAATGAGAAATTATTCCTTCTCATGATCTCACTTGCTTTTAGAAGCCTGATCAGAACCAAACTATATTTCCCCGAAATTCTTTATTTTTCTTCTCCTTGTTCCCACCCTTTTTTGGAATCCTCTGAAGTTGGAACTTGTCATATTTGTTATATAATAATTGAGTAATCTTCTATTTTTACCACCTTTAATCCTCATTTTTAAGGTTCAACCACTAAGTGCCATAAAGAAAAAAAACAAAGCCCTCATTCCAGAATAGGCACATTGAGTTGATAAGCTGAAAGGGCCTGTCAGGCAGCATTGCAAAGACAGTTCTATGCTTCACCTTAAAATAGTAAATCTAGGAGGTATTACCAAAATGTCAGTTAACATGAAGTCACACTAACTGAGGGAGCAGAAGGCATGTGTCCTTCAGAGATCTGGCCTGACATCTTCAAACCTGTGTATGAAATTAAGTTTAATTAACCCCAGAGGATAAATCAAGACATTTAACATCCCACTAATTCCATCATGAATCCCTTGGAAAGGAGGAGCTAACAAACATATCCCAAAATTAAGTACTTTTGTCTTCTAGCAGGGAGAGAGAGAGCAGTCATTTCCTGACCCTTATCAATAATAGTGTAACTGTGTGCAGTGGCTCAGGTCCATTGGAAGCTGACCAGCTGCCCTCCAGCGAACGTAAGGATCTATCTGCTGTATTTCTGGTGCAGCAGGCATGCTTTCTTTCCACGCTGTGCATCCACCACAACGCAGACGGTGCTGCACCACTTGTCAGCTGCTAAAAAGTCCTTACTCTGAACTGTGGAAAATGAGAAGCTGTCTAATCGGTGTAGTACTTGCTCAGGAAAAGTACTGTAAGACTGTTGTTCACATAGGTGTTAGCGGAGGCCCTTCTCATAGAAGAACAGAGTAGGCTGTTGGTCTGTTTCTGAGGCAGGTTCTCAGCAGCAGTATATCAACTAGTCAACTGGCGATCTGTCCTTATGCATTTTCCAACTATTATCATGCCCTTTTCTGTGTGCTAATTGCACAGGTTTCTGGAATCTGAGACTTTTCTGAGACAGAATTCATTTGAGACGGAATGGAAGAGGAGGCTCTTACCCTTAATGAATAAACCAAGCAGCCATAACGACTGGGACCTTGAACTCCAGTTCATTTGTATGTAAACTATAGAATATTTAGGCATACGTGTAATTTTTTTCTTTTTTTTTCCCTCTTTCCCTTTTTAAAATTATACAATCTCTAAACTTCCAGTGGTAAATCAAAGTAAAAAAAAAGCCACAAAACTGACACTGAGCCTATTAGCATGCACTTTGTAAGACAGTATGAGCAAAATTTTTAAAAGATGTGGGAGATTTCTCTAAATTTTTATCACAGTGTCAGACTCTCTAGGCTACAACAGCTGTGAGATCAGCAAGGTTACAGTCTCAGCCATGAAGCAGGACAAAGACTGGGGCTGTTTGCTTGTGCTGTGATGAGCCCCATGCTGCTCTGGTAAATTATTCTTTGTACTGCAGCTGATTCGGTGAAAGCAGGAACAACAGCGTTGACCAGGTCAGTGCCTCCAGCTGCATTGCCCCTTCCATCAGTGAGACGGCCCAATGACTCACAAGCCTCATGCAATAAGAAGCCAATTTACCTTTAACGTATGCAGAGTGACAGAGATAATCCGCGAACAGTCCCATCCTGCGGGCAGCAGGGACAGAAGGATAACTGGAGGTACTAACTTCATTAGTTGCCCCAAGCTTTGCCATACTGGCTCACTCCCGTTGGGACCTATGTGATTTTCACTAGGTCCATGGATAGCCAAGCGAATCCACACACAGAAATGGCTAAGAGACCTGAATTTCACGAATGTGCTTGCTGTGGATAAAACAACTCACAGTGTTGCACAGCTAAATGTATCTAGCTAATGCATGGCTTTATATAAAATGTGGGAAGCTTTGCAGCATTTTAATGCAATTTTGGGTAGAGATTTTATTTATGAGGTGACTGGAATGCTGTGATTGCAATCAGAAGGGCTGCTTCCTTTTTAAACAGGCACATTTTGAAAAAAAATGGTTAACATTCATTATTCATCGTCTCAGTTACTATGACCCAGAATGACTCATGTTTACGAGTATCTGCATGCTTCTCCAGGCCACCGATTAGCTTTTATACAGCTTTTGAAAGGTGCCACAATTTGCAAATTTTACATCAATATGAAAGAAGTACCCAAATCACCCCTAACTACAGACACTAGCACTTTAAATTGTCTGAAACAATTTCATTAACATTACAATAATGCTTCCTTGGATTCACAATATGGTGAAGTATAGGTCAGGGGTTTACAGCCTTTGCCCACCCAGGATGGGTCAAACCTTCCTTTTTATTTTTAAAAAACCTATTAATAATTCATATGAATGTACTGGGCATTCATTTGTTGCATCAAACTTCAAAATCAGAGTAAATTTAGCAGATGCTCAGATAAACATCTGTAGCTCTTGTTAAAATAATAAAAACAAAATTTGTTTTCTTGGAAGGTCAGCCTAAATGTCATCTTCTGTCCGCTTTATTCTCAAAAATAGGATTTCTTTAGAGAAACAAATCATGTGAAACTGGTTAGTGTCATAAATTCCCAGTCCCAAAGCTACCAAGAGCGTCTCTTGGCTGAATATCATACCTGGCTGTGGTACAGGTTTTTTCTGATTGGTCTCATGCTTTAGAAAGAGCTCTGCAATTGTTACATTTATATTTAATATTAAAAAAAACACATTCATACTTTTTAAAAAAATGAGGACAGGTCTTACTTTGAAAAATAAGCAGTTATGTTGTGCTCTGCTTAAGCATATTGCGTATATTGAAAAACAAGAACAGCTTGGGTAAGGCCGTATATACAAAAGTGATTTTATTCCTGCAGTATAACATTTATTGCTTGTTAATCATAAAACTGAGATAATTTACTTCTCAGCTGCAGACATCTAACACTGGTTATCAAGTCCATCACCACCCTTCAGCAGGCAGGTAGAAACCACAACAGAACTAATAATTTTTAATTGTATGACCAGATTTTCAAGAATCTTGGCACAAATTTCGAGGCAAGGATTCCTGTGGTCTCGGCATCAACATCTACGTTGCACTCCACCACTGAGTGTACAGAATACAAGTCAACTTGCCTGCAAGAAACAGTCTAGCCATAGTAAGTCAGAGCTCGACATCCTCAGGCTTTCCCCAGCTAGAAACAAAACAAGCTGTGTTACTTCAGATCTCTTATCTAAATTACATTGGATGTTTTGAGGATCCAGACACCCAGAGTAGGTCTAGACAAGCGAGTCTTTACAGAGGATAGTCACAGCCCCGGGATGCCAGCAAGTCCTTTTTACTTTCGTTCTTTATTTCATTGTTTTATTTCTCCCAGCCAGACTATGGTGTTAATGCCTGTTTGATTTACAGGTTTTTAAAATTTTTTGGCATATAAAATATTTTAAAATGTTTCAGATTATACCAATGGGACAGAGTAAGATGGCAATATTTTTCTGTTTTTGTTCTTATTTCGGTCGTCAGCTTAACAGGGAAGAGGGAAGTACAGTACCAAGCCCACAGGGATCCTGATCTAATCAGAAGTTTGCAAGAATTATTGCTGTACAAATAATAAAGTAATGTCTGAATGTCTTTGAAATTTTGGAACTGCTGACTATTAGTTATTTTGTATAACAAGTAAAAGTCTTAGAAGGCCAAACTGACCAGACTCGTCTATTTTAGTGCAATTACCAACTCTGGCACAGTTCAGTGCTGCAGCATTCCTACTGCAGTTCACAACTTCTGTTCAAACACTCCAAATATACATCCCATTTCTGTCAGAGTGTATAAATCAAAATATTTCTAGCAGTTTTCTATTTCCTTTTGAAGAGATCTTACCAAAAGGATAATAATTTTCAAAGCAATCTTTTGTCACCAGTGCAGAGTACATGCTTGGGGAACACCGTCAGAATTCATTTTAAGCAGTCTTTTTACATACATGCTGCCAGCAACAGCTAACAACGTGATGGCAGCAAAACTGTCAGTGCAAAGCATTCTGGGACGATGACGTAACTAAATACTTCAGTTCCAACACAGAAAAGGGCTTTGGTAACTATTCGTATTAAATAGTAATGCCTAAATCAGGACATTTAGTGCAAAGGTCTCATAAGCATTAGAAAAACACAATATAATATACCATCTCTCTGTTTGTCAGTTGGGATAACACTTGATGAAATAAGCGGAGAGAACAGAAATGAGGATGTTTACCAGTATAAAGTGAGCCGAAAAGAAGTTCTTTATTGACTTCATTATTTATCTCATTGCAACCTACTAACCAGCTTTTTAAGTACCGTATATCAAGAACACAGATTCAAGTCAGGAGCTGGAGTAAGAACTGGAGCTGGATTTAAAGGATAGATAGTGGTTTTCTCCCTTGTTTTGCGCCTTCTGTGTTTTAAAGGCAGTATATTTTTTGGCTCTAACATCAAATAACCCAAAATTAGCCACCTGGATTGGAATGCAAGCATCATCAGCACCAGTGCTAGTATTTAGTTTGCAGAAAAAGAAGTAGAGGTCAAAGTAAAAAGTGGTAAGAAGTACAAATTTGACTTTACGGTGATGTGGCGCACTTACTGCATGCCCTTCTCAATTCTCACTATGGAAAAGAGCCAGCACAAAGCATCCTCAGAGTGTAATTCAGCAGTGGCTGTTATACAGCTGCCCGTTTCTGGCACGGTGGGTTGAGGTAGTATAACCAACTAGCTAGCTGCAGTTCAGTTCTATGGGCTCTAAGTGATAAATTATCATCCACTGGTATAATTCCAACTCAGTGGGAACAACTTTGGCCAGAACTTCTGCTCCACTCTGCCCATAAATGCATCCTAAATCATTATCAGATTATCTATCCTTAATGGGCAATCTGTTGACCTGAGCAGGCAGCATGTAATTTGTCTGCATAATATTCTGGGCCCATCTGTGTGACTGATAACATGAGCTCTTCAGATTTTTCCAGTTTTTTTCTGGGCTTTTCCATGAAAAAGATATAAAGATTACAGAGAAGTAGAATTTAGGACAAGCAGATTATCTTGCTGCCTATGTGAGGTACAGCTAATTTAGATAAACTAAAGTTTAGAAGGTTTATCTGTCAAGTATATATGTGATTTTTTTTACCTGGGATCTAAAATATAATGCAAGTTTGTGAATGGAATAAAAAATATTAACTTATCATCACAGGGGTGATGATATCCAGTAGCCAGGCAGTCACTTATGATCTTAAAGTTTTTATTCCGATGGCATCTTTTAATGGATATAGCTTCCTAGGCATATCAGAAAGAGTAAATACAACGTAGAATCATGTGAACAATTTGTGCCTTCTTGGAGACATGGGACTGGCACTGAATCTTGTATTCAAGAAAAAGACCGTATAAAGCTAATAATGATTAATGGTCTATTTGTCTTTTCTTTCATTGATCAAAGTCAGTCCTTGTTGCAACTCAGAACACCATGGATTTTGACAGATTCACAACAGAACATTTGATCCGTGAGGTTTTCATAAACTTTGCTGGACATGACCTGGGGAAAAAAATCTTTTTTAACTGTGGTACCACAAGTCAAATGTAGAAATAAAAGCATAGTTGTTGATACAGTTCCAGTTTAAATAAGCTGGATCCAAACCAAATACCTGAGATCTAAAATAGAATAGAAACTAAATAGTACAGCAGAAGTCATGGAAGTACTTAGCCTGCTAAGATCCATGCTCTCCCCCAAAATCTTTACTGAATTCTAATTTTACCTCTTGTGCCCACTGCAGATCACTCCCTGTGAGGCCAGAATCACCAGAGACAGAGATTAGTTCTAGCACCAACTTGAAACACTGATTCCTTAATTCTAGCTGTAATTATTTAATGTTATTTGCATAGGATATTCTTGGTTCAGTCTCTGGGATGTCAGTGCATATCACGGTAGTTGTGCATTCAGTGTCATGGAAAATGAAGTTTAGGCCAAATAGGATAGCTCTGTAGCAGCTGTTTTAATTAACTCAGAGAAGGCATGTTTAAAAAGGGCCCCAGCGTTAGACAGCTCACCTCCCAAAGCACGTCTGCTTATCCATTTTTTTTTTTACGGTGATTTATAGCTGTGATTCTTGCAAAGTGAAGTAACAGCAGTACTGCCCTAGGCCATATGTTATGAGACTTAAAGAAAACAAGGCTGTCCATGAGTTGTATTCAACGATGTTACACCACAGATGTGACTTTCAAAGCACGATAAAATACGTGTATGACATACATACTTAGCTACCTCACCTCCTCATGTCCTCTCAGCCTGCTACTTGTTTCACTCTGACACTCCTTTTACTGTCTTATAATGTGGAAGATGCTCAGTGTGCAGAATAGACAAGGATCAATCCTAGCATAAATGGTATCTCTTTCACCCTTGATGCCTTTTCCTTGAATAACTTCTCACACACTTGCAAATGAGAAACTAGCTTGCCATACCATGGGAAAAAGGGCAATGCCCAGCTTGCATCAAACAGAGGAGGTGCTGAGAGACCTCAAACAGAGCAGGCTTCCCATTGTGGTAGGTGCTACCTGCATGGCAAACACCCATCTCTTCTGGAAAGTATCTGCAGTGTAAAAGCCCTGCCTGTGTCTTCTTCCCCTCCTCTGTAAACTCAAGAGGGCAGAATGAGGAAAGAGCAGGAATTTCCAATACAGCCATAAACATTCTGGTCAACAGTTGCAAATGTTTCCTCTTTATTATTTGTTTTAAATTGATACAGTTTAAATTGGTTGCCATGTGGGATGGTTAGAGTACATCCCTCTTCATAGTGTACAAATGCAGATTCCAAACAAAGTTAGTTTAATACTGTACATTTTAAAAGTCAGTAGGAATGCATTTGACTGATCTCATCCAGTCCTCTTCCTAGCATGGGACACAGAGCCTTAGCCCAGCAATTCCAGTATGCAGGCACAAGTAATACTGGAATTATTCAAAGTTACAAAATTTGTGAACTGGCATTTACTTCTGTTGCATCTGTACTGTAGATAAGCTTGAAATTAACTTTATTCACTTTTCTTGGTTAGTTAAGGTGCCAAGAAAAGGCAATAACATCAAAGTCCTTCATCACCTTATTAAAAGATGACTTAATGGCTGGGGAAAGATACCAGACTGTTCAGTGGACTAACAGCAGCAGATTGTATGTTCCTATTTAAATGGATTTCTGTCATATTGTCCAAATTTTCTTGAGAGCCTTTTTCTGCTCTCCCTATGTGCAACTACATTTATCGAGACAGATAATTTTTACAATGTTTGTCCATACACAGGTAGGTTAGAAATCACTAGAACTACTACAAGGCTTGTTTGCTTGCTTTACAAATGGTACAAAAATGATAAACAACATGGGATGTGTTAGGTGTCTTCAGAGGATTCCATAAGCTTTCTTCACAGCACCATTAAAATTCTGGCTTGTTACGGTCGGGGAAGCCCCGAGCCGTAGAGATTCGTTTCTATTCCCTGAGTGAGATTAAGACACAAAAGAGGTCAAATACCACCAATCAAACAGGTTTATTGATCACTTGTTCAAATGAAGGCATGAGGAAATGGTGACCAGAAAGAGAGGAAAAGACAGGAAAGAAAGAAACCTAGCAAGCAGTCGAGAGCCAGAGTCGCCAGAGAGAGTCACGACCATGGATCTGGCAGCATCCCGTCGGTCCGTAGTTTCCGTGTGTGTCAGTGGTGAGGGGTCCCCTCATCGTTTGGTCGCATGGCCTTTTATAAGGTGTTTGGGAAGACTGTCCCCTAGGCAATGGCACGTACCGCACATTCCCCCAGACTCGTGCATGTGGTTTTTTCTCAGTCCTGGCTCCGGCAGGTCGGGGAGGGTGTCGGTGTCTAGACACATTTTCCACAATGACATACCCATGTACCCGTCCTTCGAGGCTCGTTTTGGGTGGGTGTTTATTCCATGTCTGGTTTGTATTTGGCTGGCCTGCCAGGAGGTCCTGCAGCAAACTTCACAAACAAACTTTGAGGCTATTGTCTGAAGATATGGTCTCCAACATGACTAAAACTGACAAAACTCTCAGTGCCGTCTATGGATCAAGAACTCACTCAGTGACATTAGACAGTGTATCCTGAATAGATACCATCAGTGGGTAATATCTGGATTGAATATGTAAAAAAATACATATTTATCCATTATACCATTTGGTCCCAATTTGACTTCCTTACAACTGTCACTAGTTATCATATATAATAATGACTGAAATATTATACACTTCCCTATCCTTCACAGAAGGATCACTGGGTCACACTGCTAGAAATCAAGGGCACTGTTGAAGTGGTAAGTGGGAGGAAAACACAGCAGGTGCAGAAGAGAGCAGAGCAAGAGGTCTAGGACTAAATAAAGCTGTCATTGTCCAGAGAAAGGAAGCAATTATCTTCAGCACTCTGCAGACAGACAGAGCACTGTTATTCGCTCAAACTTTGTCAGTGTTAGTAAGGCTCATTTCCAGTTCCCTAGAGATCAAGTGTCATTGCTCAGTAGAGACATGCCTATTGAAACTGTTTTATTTGTAAAAGTAACACTTTTACAGCTGGAAACAGTAGAAAGAGTCAGGTAGCTAAAATACACTCAATATAATAGAAAACAGATGTTGTATGAAGTAGATATATTACAAGACCCAGCTGTAGGATCAGGGGACATCACCTACCTTCAGCATTACCAAGTTCAAATAGTTTCATGTACTATCTTTAAATTGAGCAGTCATCCAATTATCCCTATCGTGCTCAGCTTTCCAAAAATTATAATCTGGTAGATAATATTAATTATAATAATAATAATTCCCCTTGGAACTATTTGTGTGTCCATAACATGGGGCTGAAATATCAACAATGAAGGGAAATACCAGGAGACACTGTTCTGTGTTTTTAGTCTTACTGCTGGACTCGCTCGCTGCAAGGGAGAGAAATTCAGTGAATGCATTCCAGGTGTCCAAGCTCCACAGTCTTAGCTCCTTTCAGTATATAGTTGTTAGTTTGTTCTTCCTCTAGTCCATTGCCCTAAAATATGATTATGTATATGCTCTAAAGAGAAGTTCCTTTTTTCTTACATAAATTGCCAAATTCTGCCCTCAGTTACCATAGCATAAATCAGTAAAGTACCTGTAGACTGGTAAAGCGTAAATGAAGAGGGTTGTTCCTGTCTGGTGCCACTGGGCTTCATTAGGATTTAGGTGACACATGGACTCCATTATTGCTTTCAGCTGAGAAATAAATTTCCAAATATATCAGTATGAACCATGATTCAGACATGTACTTTTATTTAATTATTCTAAACAAACAAACACAATGTAGGAAGGATGTTTACGTTCTTCTAAAATACTCACAGAAAATCTTTAATGTATACAATAGTGTAATTTTGAGAAAGCAGCTGAACATGAATAGAGCAGTAAGCCATCTAGTTCTGATACACTGTTGATTTTCCAGTACATGCACACATCACCTTTGCACTTAATTGGTTTCAGACACTTAGGAATAACCCCAGCACTGTGAGTCCATGGACACCGGTTTGTATCAGTTTAGGTAATAACCTCCTCCTTTCAGACTGAGGGTAATAACCAAAGTTCTGCCTTCAAAGGGAGAGACTTTCAGTTTTGCAAAGCAAGAACAACACGTAGATGGAGATAAACCCAGATTCCCTTTGCAGAAATTAAAAAAAACAAGGTTCCCAGGTAGCCTTTTTCCAGTAAGCAAGCATGCTGTGGTAAGTGGGCAGTCCTTCTGGTGAAGAGCCTTTTCATTTCATCTCGCTATTCTGAATCATGACCTCCCTCATTGTTCTGGGGCTGGGAGGTATCCTTTGGAATCATATGCCATGCACAGCCTGAGGTGCTTTTTTCCCCCCAACATGATCCAAGTGGTGAGTTATACCTTAACAGATTCCAACCCTTTGACATTTCATTTGAAGATACATGGAAGTTAAGAACGTAAGCTCAATTTTTTCTTAATTGCTTTGGACTACAGCAACACTGAGGAGCTACAACTTGGAATCATATTCTGTTCATTACTCAAACCATATGTACACAGATATCATCATTCATATTGCAATTTTTTATGGAGTGTGTAATCCATAGATGTCTTCACAAACCAGAAAGTTAGAGGAAAGCTATAGGTTCCATTTCTTTTAGTCAGCGTTTGTTGCAAACCAGTAATACCTCACAGACTACAGTTTAGCTATCTTAGAGGGAAAAGAAAGTTCACCCTCTCCATTAGTTCCCTTTTGACCTAACTTTGCTTCCACTTAGGCTCTGTCCTAAGTGCAGTCACCCCTTGGGCTCTGTTACTCCTCTGAAGAAAGGTGACAGCTCTGAGGGTGCTGAGGTACTTCATACAAAACCTCAACAGCAGAAGAGCAGCTCGCAGCTGGAAGGGTGGCTGCTAGAAGTGGAAATTGAAAGGGTGCCATGTCTGTCCTTTGTCACACCCAGACAGTTTCTTCCATCGTTTCTCCAAGAATATCCCCCAACACAGAAGAATAAGAGTCTATATAGTCCCAAATAATAAAATCAGCCTGCAAAACAGGAGCTCTGACTTTCAGGAGAACATGTTTTAACCTGAACTTCAGAGTTAAAACTATCATTCAGTCTATTGTGTCCAGCAATTGAGTAGTTGCTTAGTTTTTCTTGTTAATTCAAACATATGAATAAGTAATTATTTAAATCAAAGGCCCATCCTCAGGATACATCTCAGACTGGGGAACTACTGAGATAAATGAGGTTAATTCTCTCTCTTTTTGCCACACATTAATATAGTCTAGATTTGCACCAAGGAGTGATTCCACAGTAGTTAACTTATGACCATGTCAAAAAGTTGTTTCAACCTCTGCCAAGAAATTTCAGAAATTAGTATCATCTAACTCTGTTTCTATCCATTTAGCAAGAGATCAGTTTTCACCTTGTTTTGTTGTATAAAATGTTCTTTTTCTGGTTTAAGGGTCATAATATTACTTTGATTTTACCTTTGGATGACAATTCAACTAGTAGAAGATTGCCAAACTCAAGCATTAAAAATACTTCTATGAGTCAGCTCCAAAAAATGCAATTTTTTTAAAAAAAGTAATTAAAAAAGGAATATTTTCACATTTAAATATCTAAGCTACTTTGAACATGTTTTTGAGATTTAATCTATAAACATACGGTACAGTCTCTTTTTTTCTCTTTAAGGGAAAAATGCATTAGAATTGGGACTTTCACACTGAGAAAAATGATATCTGCTTAATCAAATTCAAGAGCTGACAAAAGGTTAGTATTAAATTCCAGGTAGACTTTCTGTGGCCAGCCATTTCTACCATTACAGATCATTTAAGTCTTAATATATTTATCCTCACATAGTTATCCCTCTGAGGCAGGGTAGTAATTACATCTGAGTTTCCCAATGTCTCACAACAGGTCTAGGAACAGAACTCTGGCATTGTTTGCTCTCTGACAGTAATTTCTTTCTTCACAAGAGCACTTTTTCACATTATACAGTTATTTCATTTTGAGCCACACAGCACTGATTGAGCCAGACCTTGTTTACAGTTTATTCATCAGAACTGCTGAAACCAAAACAGAGGAATAACCGCTCAGACAAAACTGGAGAAGTGCATCAGTCAGAACTAGGTCCCAGGTACCTTGCCTTCCGTACAAACATTTTATCCTCAAATCAAGCATCCTTCTTGCCATGAGAGGTAATAGAAATCATCCAAAGTAAGATATGCCCTACTAGCATGGCTCTTCATGAATAATATCACTGAATAAACAATTTCCAGCTGAAGACCATGTTAATATTACTATGTATAGAAATACCTGTGACAAAATTGAGAGTATTTAGGGAGACAAATGGATATCTAAGAGACATTGGTTCTAGTCCTACATCCGGTACCGGTGTAAGAAGTAATGTCTGCTTGGTACTTCAGTTGTTTCTCCCAAAATAACAGGAATTATGATTGTCTGGCATTGAGAAGTTCTTTGGAAGCTGAGATTAAAAAGTGCCATATAGGGACAACCAATGTTTGCAGTTAAGAAGCATTTCCATGAAATTAATGTACTCACCTGGGAGATGGGAAATACATACCCTAAATCAGGCAGTGAACTTTTAAGGACCTGGATTTCCCCACAACTCAGATAACTGGCCTAATCTCCAGATTATCAGCTTTATCTGTAGTATTATTATTTAAATTGAATTCTGGAAATGAGAAAAGATAGCTTTATTGAAACTGCTGTTTCAGGAAAGATACTGGTTTCAGACAATAAATATTTCTGGCTATCTGCCTTCTTATTCTTTCATTACCTGTTCCCTCAAAAAATTAGGAAAAAGATCCCAACAAACCTTACCTCATTCTTTAACAACAGCGAGACTAATTTCTAATGATGATAAGGGGAAATAGCTATTCTGAGAAGCCTACTCAGGCAGATACCAAAGTTTAAGTTAAATAATACTAACAGTAACATTAACAGTAACAATAACAACACCAGTAGCAATAACATCAGTCACAGACACCTGGAAGGGTTTGATTCCATCCTCATGCTGTTTTTTCACTCAACCATTTTTCTGAGAATACTTAAGGATGAAACTTTAGAGCTATGCTTCAAAAGTAAAAGCCACAAAACTAAAGTTTAATTGTAAACAGTTGCTTTTCAAGAGCAAACTATCAAATTTATCAGTAAGGAGACTCCCAAATCACACCTACATACCCTGAAAGCCTTTCACACCCACTTCAGTAACTCAAATACACACAGGGTGCAATGTAGAGATGGCCCCAAACTACTGCCCAGGTTTCAAAGCACACACATGTGCAGAACAGATGTGCAGGGAAAGTGTCCCCAACTTCTGCTGAACCACAGTAGTCCAGGCATTGTCTGTGTATTTTCACCTCAGAAAAATCTAGGCAACGTGAAAAGGCAGGGAACTACTAATTCACATCAGCTCCTGCTGATAGACAAGCTCATGCACATCTGCACTATTAATATAGACTTTCTTCAGCTCAGAGAGGCTGTAGCATCACAAATCAGCTGTTAGCATTGTTCCTTGAAGAAGAGACTTAAGGCCGAAGTAGCAATGTGCTTGCATTAAGATACTTGGGCTTGTGTGATGCTTGCTTCAAGCTGGAGTATCCATCTTCTTACTCTACATCACCAAGCACACCATCAAATCAAAAAAGCAAAACAACAAAATAAAAATTAATTAATGACTGCAGCGATATTTTTTGTGCAAGAAACCCAAATCTCAGCAGAACATCAGAGAACCCTAAAACTATTGTCTTCTGAAAAGCTTCCTTTTCACTGAAGTAACAAACCTACATAGGAAAAAGTGTTTCAGGACAATACTGGAGATGGCAATTTTTTTGCCCCAAATAAATACAAAGAAATGAGAAATATCTACATAGGAACGTCGAGTAATGAAAATAAATCCTTTTCTCTGCAAAACGGATAGCCCAGTTATGAGGAAATATGTCTAGTTTATTCTTGACTGATGAGCCAATAAAGAAATTACACGAAGAACACAACAGCACTGAATTTTTAAAGAGAAAGGAATATAACACTTGGTCAGAAGAGCTAGTGAAAAAGCATGTGTTCCTAGAATCATTAAATCCTGTGGAAAACAAAGAAAAATCAATAATAATAATAATAAAAATAATATAATCCAATGAACCATAAAGTCTAATATTGGAAAAAAGTAGGGCAATGCTTTAAGGAAACTGAAATAAAATCAGGAAAATTCAAAGAAATCTAGCTACAGTCACTATCAGCTTCTAGGGGATGAAAACGGTCTTGTTCAAATAAAAACAAATAGTAGAATACTATCATCCAAATGACAGATGAGTGGCCACCCTTAGCAAAGAACCTGATAATATCAAAAAGAAAAAGCAAAAGATAAATGCAGCACAAATTGAGCAAACACACTCTTGGGAAGGAACGAAGAATATAAAAGCAAACCCAGAGGAAAGAGAACAAATCAAGCTCACGAAGTATGCCTTTACACACGCACATGTATTGCTCTCAGCAAAATTCACAGGACAACTCTCCTCTTAATATTCCATTACGATGGGAAAAACACAGTGTTCTGTCAGTTATCCCCATTTAGATATGTAACTCGGAAGAGCAAATTTCTTCAACGTGATTGAAGTACACAGGAACTAGTGCTAAAAACAGCTACAAAACAAAGGCATGCTTATCCACAGCTGATCTCATCCAAGACAGAAAAAGCGCTACCACTGAGAGTAAAATATCCTCAACAGTGCAATTCACCTGCTCCAAAAATCAATAGTACTCATATTCGTCTTCCCACATTTAAGCTACTCAACCATTCACTGCTACAAAGTGAGGTGCACGGGTTGGAATGCAGCAAAAATAAAAACACTGCCCAATTTCACCAAAGCTGCATCTCTAGGGAAGGATTTAACACTGCTCAGCACTAACACGTCTCTGTGCTTTCTGTGACACTACTTTCTGGGGAGTGCAGCATACAGCAGAGCATCTCCACACAGCATCCATGTTTAAGAGCTCGGTGGCCAGTCTGGACTGAGTGACAGCCCTGGTCCTGGCTGTGGGACAGCCTGATTGACAGAATGCTCCCTCACAGAACACGACACTCGGCCTGGAAACAGAATAGAAGAGTCAGTCACACCAGGACAACTGGGGCTGTTAGAAAAAAGGGTTTAAATGGGGACATGCACTATATCCAATAGAGAAAAGTGCTACAGAAATAGTTCTCGACTTCAATCAAGTTCTTTGTCTGAAAATCACCGAGCAACAGCTCAGGGATTTTTCTAGTCCATTGTTTCAGTGTGGCTTTTGTCTATTATTTCTAAGAATTAAAGCCTGCTCTTTCCTCTAGGTCAATACTGGCAAATAAGATATGTATCTAGATAACTCAGCTCTTTCTAGAGCTATTAACAACAGGCATTCAACACTGCAAACATCCAAAATTCCTCTCTCTCATCTTGTAAAAAGAGCTTGTGATGTAATTGGTAGCAATTCTAGGAAGCAGAGAAGAGAACCTTGTGTTTTCATTGTGGTGTTTTCGCAATCATTTGCAGCAAGTGCATCATGTTACCATGAAGATGTCTGTAACGGCTTTAAGAGCAAGACAGAGCAGTGCATATTAAATTGATTGTTTGGGAGGAATATCTTTAAACTCGCCCTGAGAATGCCTTAAATGAGGCAGAAGAGCTGGATCTCATATAGGGGTCTGTACATGAATCATCAATGTCAAGTACTGTTCTACAGTCTTAATATTCACTGCAGAGCTGAAAGGCTTAATTACATAGAAGCCTCTTGTGTTTGATGTTTGAGCGGAAGAACAACCATCAACCCAAGCTGCTCTAACCACAGTTGCAAACAGGACTAACAGCAAGACAGCATCAACAAACAGTCCTTAAAAAAACACACAGTGAGGAACAGGACTAGGCAGAGCATTTCTTCTGGTGTTACCCCAGATGACCAAAAAGGAGATGTCTGCATCAACAGTGATCAGCTTGCTGGCCAAGTGTAGCTCATACTTATGCCAAATTTATGCCAACCAAAGAGGATAATATGGCTCATATTTCCAAGCAATATTCACAGCCCCCAAGTTGGCACTGGTTCAGATCCACTGTCATAGATGCAGCTCCCACTGCAGCTGATGGAAACTTTATCTGTGTAATTGTAGCAATGTAACCAATTATAAACTTCGACTTCTGACCCAAGATTTCACTGGATTATTTTATCAGTGCTTAGTTGGCAGACTGTGGTACCCCTAGTAGTTCTGTGTATTTGAACAGACCTACCAGAAGAAATAAAAGGGATATCACAGTAAGCCCCATAATAAAGAGACTACTAAAATCCTATTTCAGCCGCTAGAAGAAATGCGTCCCTTCATACAGGTACCTTGTGTTCTACGAATCTAGAAGATTAGTGGGCAAATCAAATTAGAGTGTGTCCTCAGATGAACAAGTAAGAATTCAATTTCACTTCCCATCGAATCTCTGGATCTGGATCTCCGGATCTCTGGAAAAAGTCTTTACATCATGATAAAAAATAGAGGAAGCATGAAAGAGAAAAATTTGGCTCGGGATGAGCCACATATCTTTGATTAAAAATTTATCCTGACCTCTTGTATGCGGAAGCAGAATTAATTTTAGAATTTTTTCAGCTGTCCTGAAAGGGAGAACAACATAGCATCATAATTTTTTTCAGATTGCCTGCAATAGGGATGTTTTATTTGTGGTCACTGTCAGCAGAAACAGCTTATTGTTGAGGCTATAATGTCTTCTCTCAGACCTCACAGCAGCCTTTCTTTCCACACCTTGTAGGGGTGCATATCCCACTAGAGCCAGAGAGGTCCCCGGCTACAGTTCCTGAGTCCTGCAGCTCCCTCTGCTCTCCCCACTGATTTGCAGGACCAAGAGGACATTGCACTGCCTAGGTCCAAGGTACCAGCCACATCAGTGGTATTAAGGTAGCTCCCTTCTTTAATGATGCAAGAGAGATAACATCAACTACAGGGCCTAGGGAGCTAAGAAGAAAGGAACTGGTTAACAAAATTCTTGTTTGAGAAGACACCAGGTTGAGACCAGGGCTGACCTGGGGATCTTCACTCCGTCCTCCATTGTGCATCACAAATTTTGGAACCTGAAGTGCATCAGATTGCCAGCAGTGGGAATCATTGATGCACATGCCAGTCAAGAATGAATTTAACAACAATGCTGTTTTCCATTTTGTAGTATTGTGCAGGACAAGGCAGGATCATATCATTCTACCAAAGTACTGCACTGCAGATAAATTTCATCCCAGCTTGACATTCTGCTAACCAAAACCATAACTTTCTGAATTCCTGAACTGTGAAATTTTACAGTCAAGAGATTAACAACTTGTGACTGTGTCTCCAGAAATAACAAAAGTAATGAAAGCAAAATGATGCATCACATTTCTGGTTGTGGGTTTGTTTTGGTTTTTTTTGGGGGGGGGGCATTGTTTTAAACAATTGTGCAGGGGAAAAACCTCAGTTAGACAGAAAACAGCCACTGAAATTCCTGGATTATCTGAAGGTTGGGAATCTAAACATCAGCAAATAAACTCATTTATTTCCGGTCATTTTCTTTCAACAGCTAGTATTAGACTGATTTACTGACAAAAGCAACTATTTTTCCACACAGCCTGATACGAAATAAATTAGTTATTTTACAATATATTGCACAGATTTAATATATTGCTTCCGAGGCAGAGGGCACCTGCAAATGACCAGATGTTGTTAGATCATGACGATGACTGAGCAATATACTTTTTCACGGTTCTCATTTAACTGTTAGCAGTTTGACAGAACATCTGGTGCTGGGAATTTATCAGCTATTCTTCATGAACACACTTTCTAACAGGCTGGTCTAGGGCTGACTGTGAATGCTGATCAGTTTTCCCTAGATTTCAGGGAAATCACAACATGTATGCGGAATATAAAGAAGAAAGAGAAATATGGAAGGGCCCTGAACAACATAAAAAGAAAAAAACCCAAACAAACAAAAAAAGGGTTGTTGGAGGCAGGGAAGAGCCAGGTAAAAACAAATCCATTTCATGTATTTTAACATCGGAAACCCAAAAGTTATATGAAAATATGCAAACTCACTGTAGTAGCTGCTTTTAACAAATTAAAGCTCCACAAGCAGCAGTATAGAAGCATCTACATTATAGCAGACTTGGGTTATGCATGTATTGTTACCTCCACTGCAGTCTATTCTGGCAGCCTTGCAATCAGTGTCTTAGCAAAAAGACCAGCATGACTTGCACCTCTGCAAAACATGGAAAAAAAGCAAGAGACAACTCTCATGCTGAGTATGCTCACACCCTTGAGCAATTAATTCCTTTCTTTTCTACTTAAGCCTTAAAGAAGGCATCCAAGTTACCACACTTGTGCCTGCACCTGCTTTTGACTGGAAGAGCAGCATTACAGTTTCTTCAAACATTTGGCAAATTGCCCTGCAAAATTCTAAGGATTTGCTAGAGGGACTCCACTCACAAGGCTCTTCCCAGACAGCTGATGACTGAAGAGTTCATTTCTAATCATTAATCATCTCTAGGAATTCATCAGTCTGGTTCAATGTTCTCTCTCACAGGAATTTAGACTTTTAACATTGCAAGTCATTCCTTTGTTTAATAATTTACATTCCTACATCAAGACTTCCCCCAAAATAAATAGCACTTCCACTGCCTAACATGGAAAGTTTTTTAAAACACAGCTAGCCCAGAACAGAAACGGTGAGTACAGACCTCAAACCTGAAAATACTATAAAACATCAGGTCAGTTACTGCCATGATTTGCTGAGTCCATGCAACACTGTAGGAATAACAACACAGCTGCCAAAAATAAAAAAAGCCTCA
>Ga0181612_139856_pt1 | contig 32999 bp, 31 predicted proteins | sample HoacroProtozoa21_FD_119630 | JGI IMG/M metagenome (GOLD analysis project Ga0181612, IMG submission 119630) | Hoatzin crop microbial communities from Cojedes, Venezuel. Combined Assembly of Gp0051906, Gp0051904, Gp0051908 | reverse complement strand
TTCGCGTCGTCATTTCATAGGTATTGCGACGTAAAACCTATGAAACGGCGGAGCAAAAGTGCCTGTTTTGCTCCGCCGCTGCTATTGGTGCACCTTCCGAAGGTGCAGAAACCGCGTTTTTGTTCTGCTGGAATGACCGCTTTTTCCCGTTTTGAGGGGTGTAAAACGGTAATGTTTTCTGACAAAATCGTAATGATGCTATGGGGAATCGTCTTGGATTTTCATCGGACAGTCCTCCCGCTTTTTATAATCAAACCACCCCGTCACTGCGTGCCACCCCTCCTTCGCCAAGTAGGGGACTACGGTCACAACGTGACCGATATGGCAGTGACGCATGGCGAGCAAAGAAACTAAGCTAAACATAAAAAAGGAGTGTGCCGCACGGCACACTCCTTTTTATATTGATAAGGTAAGAAGTATTAGCGGTTGATATACTTCTTGCCGTTCTTGATGACAACACCCTTGTAATCCTTGTTGACACGCTGTCCGGCCAAGTTGTAAACGGCGTCGCTGGCAACGGCAACCTTAGTCACTACATGGTCAATGGCGTCAACCGTACCCTTAACCGTGAAGTTCTTGAACTCCCATGTGCCGGCGGCATCGGTGGTGCTCACATATTTGAAACCGAATTGAATCTTTTTGCCTTTATAAGCGGACAAGTCAATATCACCGACATTTACATAGTTCCAGTCAGAACCGCTCATACGGTTGGTCAAAGTGAGTTGCTGCCATTCGCCAGTCGTTCCTTCACGAACCCAGAAAGTGGCTTCATCACTCATCGTACCGAAGAATTTTCCAGCTTCATCAAATGTTACGGTTCCGTCTTCTACGTATGTCAAATCGAAAACAGGCGAATATACCCAAGCTTCAGAAGCATATTTGGTCTGAGAGCTATAAGCACTTGCCTTTGCACCGTATGAATTGTTCCATGTCCAAACATCGAATGATACGGAAGAGTCTTGTACAAAGGTAAAGTCATCACGCTTATCGGTAGAGGTAAGCGCGGCCTCATAGGGTAAAGACGTAATCACTGTATAACCGTCAAGAGTGGGTGCCTTGTAAGTGACAGTGGCCGTTGCGGCATTACTTGTCTCACCGTTTACTTCAGCGATGGCGTTGATGACGATGTCGCTGTTACCCATGGTCAAGGAAACTTCACCGGAAGCTTTGGTACTTTCAGTCGTAGGAGTGGTACCGTCTGTGGTGTAGTAGATGTTGGCGGCAGAGTTCGTGTGGGCGAAAGTAACGGTGAATGCCGTACCTTCTTCGGCTTCGCTCACGCTCGTGGTGACGGTCGGCTTTTCAACTGCCGTAGCGCTTTCCTCTACCGTAACGACGATAGAAGTGGCACGAATTTGTTTTCCGGAACTGGTAAATGAGACTTCCGATGCGGAACCGGTCCATGTACCTACTTTGTCATTTGTGGTATAGTCGCCGGTGGAAGCAGTCCAACAACCGGGACCGTATTTTTCATCACCGCTTGCCGTACAAGTAAATACGATTTTTGTAATGGTTCCTTTGTCGTAGGAAATCGTCGTGGTGGAACTTGCGTAGAAACGATACTGGGCTGTGGTCGTTGCCGCATCAGTACTTGAGATGGTAACTCCGTCTTTGGTCATGGTGTCAGCATTCCCTTGACTACTGCTTGTACCCTTGTCCGTTCCCGCGGTGAACGTCACTTCCGTTGCCATTACATTACCGCTGACGGTCAAAGCCAGCAGCAACAAGAAAGAGCGTAAAAGATTTCTCATAAGTTTTGCATTTTAAAGGATTAAATAATTTAAATGATAACTACACCGCAAAAGTACAATAAAGATTTGAATTGTTCAAATAAAAACGTATGAAAATCCGGTTAAATTGACAATAACAAAATAAGAGCGGAAAGTCCGCCGTGGGATTTTCCGCTCTCATTACTGTCAGATTCTTATCGTCTGATGTATTTCCTGCCGTTCTGAATGACAATGCCGCGGTAAGTGTCGTTGACGCGCTGACCGGCGGGATTGTACTTCGGTGCGTCTGTCCGCTGTCCGTCTGACGTTACGGTGCGTATGCCGCTGGTGATGACGGGGTAGTATTCATCCACCGCATCGATGGCGTCGGCGTTCTCCTCCTTCATGATGTCTTCCACCAGTCCGTTGATAAACACTTCCACGTTGGTGTACCAGCCCCGCTGGTCGAGCGTATAGGTCTTGCCGTCCGACGCGTCATTGGGGTCAAGTCCGTAAAGCGTTTCCCATTCATCCGGCATGCCGTCGCCGTCGGGGTCATAACCGTCGGGACGGGAGGGGGACTCAAGCGCCGTATAACCGCCGATATCCGACACCAAATCGATGATACCGGCCTGACCGGTCACACTGCCGGTATAGGTGGCCGTACCGTTTTCGGCCTCTTCCATGTAGCGTTTGTCCTCCGCGTCACGGTAGAGCGAGGCGCCGCAATAAGAGAGAATCTTCTCATAGGCTGTCGTGGCGTCGTGCGTGGTGACGTCACCCGTAGGGCAGGGGCCCTCCAACTTGATGCGCACGCAGGCGTCACCGTTCATATTATTATAATGTGTCACCGTGTCGCCGTACATGTTGAGCGTGTCAACGCTGCAGCGGTAACCGTCGATGAGATACGTACCGTCGTCATAGGCCACGCCTTGCCAGTCGTAGTTTTCAGGATTGTCGGCCGCCGCCACATAATTGCCGTTGATGAAATACCGGCTTGTCATGCCGACAAGTCCGCCATTGGTGGAGTTGCCGCTGGCTCCTACCGTCACTTGGGTCACACGCGTCTTGTGGGTCGTCGCAGGTCCGGCCTTGTAGTAGTTGTTAACCATGTTGATATAGCCGCCGCCAGGACCGCCGTAACATCCGCCCGTACCCCAGTTGTAAATGAGGCAGTTGCGGAAGTCGACATTCTCCGCCTGTACGTAGTTGTCCCACTTATACGTGCTGTAGTCCTTGTTGCTGGTGTAGCCGCTCCACATATAGCGCGCGCCGTTGAACCGCGGCGTGCGGTTTTGCGTATGCGCTATCATGTTGTGATGGAACGATGCGAGTTTGCCACCCCAAATGCCGCCGTAGGAGTGGGCGCCTTTGTCATGACCCGCGTTGGCCAGGGCTTCTGAGAGCGTACACCACTGCATGGTGAAATTGTTGTTGTCGTAAAAGGAGGCTATCTCGTCGATGCTCCACGATACGGAACAGTGGTCGAGAATCATTGCCGTCTTCTGTCGGGTCCAAATGGCGTCGGCGCCGTCGTTGACATCCACTTCCTGACCGCGCCGTATGCGGATATAACGGATGCAAATGTTGTCGCCGTTGGGACGGACGGTGTAGTAACGGAGGGTGATTCCAGGGTCGGGCGCCGTCTGTCCGGCGATGTACGTGTTGGCTCCGATCTTCAGGTCAGACGCCAGTTCGATGGTACCGCCCACGTCGAACACCACAATCTTGTTGGCCGAACCGTTGACAGCCCAGCGCAAGGACCCCGTGAGCGACGTCTTGCCGTTGTCCTCCAGGGTGGTGACGTGGCGCACCACGCCGCCTCTTCCGGCATTGACCGCATAGCGGGCGTGGCCTTCCGCTCCGGGGAAGGCCGGCACTTTCTCATCGTCGGCCATGGCCGTCATGGCGCAGACCGACAGGATAAACATGAGTATCTTTCTCATCTTGTCTTATTTTTCCATTTCCAGACTGGCCCAGATGAACGGGCCCACGCCCTTGCCGTCGTTGTCGCGAACAGGTTCCGACATGTAATACTCAAAACTTCCGTCGCGCTTGTAGTTGGGTTTGTCCACATACGGACCGGGACCGGGGCCGAGTCCGCTCACCACGCAGCAATCGGTCAGGGAGATGGTCTTGTCGGGATTGACGCGGATAAACCGGTTCAGGATGCCGTTGTAAGCCTTGACGCCGGCCTCATGGAACGAAGCGTCGATGTAGCCCATGCGGGAAGCCTTGAGCAAAACGTAAGCGAACATGCAGGAAGCGGTGGCTTCCAGATAGTTGCGCGAGTCGTTAACGTCGAGTACGTCATACCATACACCGGTCTTTTTGTCCTGGTATTTCACCACGGCCGTCATGGCTTTCTGGAGCGTTGCGGCCACTTCGCCCCGACGGGCGTAGTCTTGCGGCAGGGCATCAAGCACCTCCAGCATGGCCATCGTATACCAGCCCATGGCGCGTGCCCAGGAGTGCTGACTCTTGCCCGTGGCCTTGTCGGCCCAGAACTGCTGGTGGGTCTCGTCCCAGGCGTGCTTCCAAAGACCGGTCTTCTCGTCGTAGGTGCGCTTGTCGGTCTTCACTATCTGGTCTACGGCGTCGTCATAATACTTTTTGGCTTTCTTCTTTCCCTTCAGTACGGGAGCCGCCTCGGTATAGAACGGCAGTCCCATGAAGATGCCGTCGAGCCACACCTGGTTGGCGTAGATGGCCTTGTGCCAGTATACGCCCTCCTGGGTGCGGGGCTGTTTCTCCAACTGTCTGAAGAGGGTCTTGAGGGTTTTCAGGACATTTTTCTGTCCGTCCTGCTTGTACATGCCCAGGAGGAATTTGCCCGGACGCACGTTGTCCAGGTTGAAGTCCTCGTATTTGTAGCCCGTCGCGGTACCGTCCTCGGCAATCATTTTGGCTGGATAAGCCCGAAGATAATTGAGAATGGTCTCGTCACCGTAGGCAAGATAGGTGTCGAGCATGGCACCCATCTCCGTCCCGCTGGTGTAACTCCAGCGCGGACGCTTGGCAAAGTCGAGCAAGGTAGGGTCGGGCGTGCGCTGCATCTCCGAATGGGTCATCCATTCGGAGTAGCGCTCAAAAGGGCGGTCAGCCTTGTCGAGTACGAGCGAACCGTTAATCATCAGGTTGTCAAAGCGGATGTCGCGCGTCTTGCCGGTGATTTTCACGGGTTGTTTCGCCACGCCGTTGAAGGTGCAGTTCTTCACCGTCACGTCGTAGACGTTCTCGATGGAGTCGAGTCCGATGACCAGTACGCCGTAATCGCTCTTCTCACAGGTCACGTTCTCCATGTAGACGCGGCGCACCGTGGGTTGGAATCCGCGGTAGCAGATTTCCTTCGGTTCGTAGTCCAGGTTGATTTTCAGTACGGCTTCCTTGCACTGGCCCACCTTCACGTCGCGCATGTTGATGTTCTCGATGAGACCGCCGCGGCAGTTGTTGGTCTTGATGCGCAGCACGCGGTCCAGGTCGGGCGAGTCCATGTAGCAGTCGTGGGCGTAGACGTTCTGGCAACCGCCGGAAATCTCCGAACCGATGACCACGCCGCCGTGTCCGTCCTCCATCGTGCAATGCCGGATGATGATGTTCTTGGACGGCTGGTTCCACAGACGACCGTCGTTGTTGCGTCCGCTCTTGATGGCGATACAGTCGTCGCCCGTATGGAAGATACAGTTTTGTATCAGCACGTTCTCACAGGCCTCAGGGTCGCAACCGTCACCGTTGGGGCCTTCGTTCCACACATACACGCCGTCGACGGTGATGTTCTTCGAAAGCAGGGGATGAATCACCCAGAAAGGTGAGTTGTAAATCTTCACGTCCCGGATGAGGATGCCGTCGCACTCATTGAAATGAATCAGTTGGGGCCGCAGTCCGTCACCGATGCCGAAGCGGCGCTCATCCACGTCGACACCGTCTTCCGCATATTGCAGCAGGCGGGCGCGTGAACCGTCGCGCTGACATTCGGGCGTTACGCCTTTCTGATAACCGAAGCGCGGATTGCCGCACATGGGCCACCAGGTCTCATTGTTACCGCCGCCGTCAATCTTTCCCTTGCCCGTGATGGCCACGTCCTTCACCTGATAGGCGTAGATGCAGGGGGAATAGTTCCAGCAACCGAGTCCTTCCCAGGAAGTCTTGACGATGGGATAGAGGGCACGGTCGTAGACAAACTGCAGGACGGCGCCTTCCTGAATCTCCAGGTTGACCCCGTCTTGCAACCTCACGGCACCGGTGTTCCAGGTGCCTGCAGGCACGACCACCTTGCCGCCGCCTGCCTTGCTGCACGCGGCGATGGCCTTGTTGATGGCCTTTTGGTTGGCCGCAGCGCTCTTTTTCACGGAGGCGCCGTACTTAGTGATGTTGAATACGCGGTCGGCAAACACGGGTTTGCGGATGCTCTGTTCAATTTGTTTGTACTCGGCGTCGTTCCAACCGTCGGCATACAGTGCCGCAGGAATCAATGACAACGCCAGAAGAAGGGTTCTGAAAATACTCATATGGATTGTTGGTAATGTAAATGTCAAGTAGAATAGTTTGCGGTGCAAATTTAGTGAAAATAAGAGGGAGCGCCAAGAAAAAAGGTGAAATTTAACGCAAATTATTTGGAAGTTTCATGCGGAAGGTCTATATTTGCGCAGTTCTTTTGATTTCGCCATTTACGAAATCGTCCCTCGAGGTTGGCAGCATCCTGCGCCAACCTCTTTTTTTTGAAGAAAAATTTGGTTGTAACATTTTTTTACCTTACCTTTGTCCCCGTAATAACATATTGCTGATAATTTTATATAACCGAAAGCCTATCGAGAGATTTATACTTATTGTTTAAAATCTTTAGGAAATGACAAATTGGGAAGAGATGACCGACGAGCAGTTGGCCTTATCTTATATCAATGGCAGTAACAAGGCTTTCGACGTGTTGTTGCAACGCAATCAGTCGAAATTATTCGCTTACATTATGTTCGTGGTGCGCGACCATGACGTGGCCGACGACGTGTTCCAGGAGACGTTCGTCAAGGTGGTCACGCGGCTTCAGCAGGGAAAATACAACCCCACGGGCAAGTTCAGCGCCTGGCTGACCCGCATCGCGCACAATGTCATCATGGATCTCTACCGCGACCAGAAGGCCGGCAAGATAGTGGAGACGGGCGAGAACAACGACCTGTCCAACCTGAGCAAGGACTTGCTCGACTCCAATATCGAGACAGAGTATGTCAACACGCAGGTGATGCGCGACGTGCGCCGCATGATGGACACGCTGCCCGCACCGCAGCGCGAGGTGGTCTACATGCGTTTCTACCAGCAGTTGTCCTTCAAGGAAATCGCCGAGGCGACGGGCGTGAGCATCAACACCTCGCTCGGACGGATGCGTTACGCCATCCTCAATTTGCGGCGCATGGCGAAAGACCACAGAATCCAACTCGAACTGGATCTGTAGGCGCATTTGCCAAAGAATGCTAAAATCCAAGAAAATAATTTCATCGGGTATAATATTCTGTCTGCCTTTCACGTTATAAGGTAAAGATTGAATACAATTTGCCTATGATTTATTTTACTCCTGAAGATTTTGAACCCTCTGAAAAGACGTTGAACGCCATCCGGCAATTCGCCCACAGTTACCGCATCATGAACAGGGACGGACAGGAATTGTCTTACAGTATAAATTGACCGGAATGGAAACAATGGTAGCCCCGTCGCTCCTGGCGGCGGATTTCCTCCACCTGGAGAAGGAAGTGGAGATGATCAACCGAAGTGATGCCGACTGGCTTCACATGGATGTGATGGACGGCAGTTTCGTGCCCAACATCTCATTCGGTTTTCCCGTACTCGAAGCGGTGGGGAAAATCTGCAAGAAACCCCTTGACGTGCATTTCATGATAGAGCGTCCCGAGCGTTACGTCAGGCAGACGGCGGCGGTCGGCGCGATGATGATGAACGTGCATTATGAGGCCTGCGTCCACCTGCACCGCACCGTAGAAGAGATTCACCAGGCCGGAATGAAGGCTGCCGTGACGCTTAATCCCTCCACGCCCGTGTGCGTGTTGGAAGACATTATCCGCGACGTCGACATGGTCTTGCTGATGAGTGTCAACCCCGGATTCGGCGGACAGAAGTTTATTGAGAACACCATCGACAAGGCCAAGCGCCTCCGCCGGCTCATCGAGGCCTCCGGAAGTCACGCGCTGATTGAGGCCGACGGCGGCGTACAGGCCGAGACGGCGCCCCGACTGGTGGCCGCAGGCGTGGACGTCCTCGTGAGCGGAAGTTATGTCTTCAAGGCGGAAAATCCCGAGGAAACCATCCGCTCGCTCAAGGCGCTGAAGCGTTGAAAATGTGAATTCGGCATATTTTTCGTAATTTTTCTGTCAAAAAGTTTGTCAAGTCAGGCAGATTGTGTAAATTTGCAACCGAAAACTACAAGACAAATGATGAATAACGTATTTACAGCATGGTGGTGGCGTCGCTCAGGAATGAAATAAGTCGTGAGATGCCAAGCCGTGTGAATACGCAAATGATACACAAAAGGCCTGCCGTTCTTACGACAGGCCTTTTTAAATATGACGGATTTTAAAACAGATAACTATGGAAATGAAGGACATTCTCAACCGGATGCTCAATCATGAGGAACTGAGCCGGGAGGAGACGAAGAACATTTTGGTGGGCATTACCCAAAGCGAGTACCCCATGGAACAGATTACCGCACTGCTCACCGGTCTGCAAATGCGCGGCATCACCGTCGACGAACTCCTCGGTTTTCGTGACGGTATTCTGGAGACGGGCGTTCCCGTGCCCCTCGACTGCGACCGCTACATCGACGTGGTCGGTACGGGTGGCGACAGGAAAAACACGTTCAACATCTCGACCACTTCCTGTTTTGTCATCGCCGGTGCGGGCTACAAGGTGGCCAAACACGGCAATTACGCCGCCACTTCCACCTCGGGCGCCTCGAACGTCATCGCCAACCACGGCGTGAAGTTCACCGACGACATCGACAAGCTCAACCGTTCTATCAATGAGTGCGGCATCGTTTACCTCCATGCGCAGTTGTTCGCCAAGGCGATGAAGTTTGTCGGTCCCATCCGGAAGGCCCTGCAATTCCCCACATGTTTCAATCTTCTGGGTCCGATTGTTAATCCTTCCAAACCCCAATGCCAGTTGCTCGGCGTGGCCAATCTCGACCAGATGCGCCTATATAATAATGTGTACCAGAAAATCGGCATCGACTATGGTATCGTCAACAGCATCGACGGTTATGACGAAATTTCGCTGACGGGCGACTTCAAGGTGACAACCAACCAATATGAGAAGGTGTTCAAACCACAGGATTTAGGATTCGACATCGCCCGACCGGAAGAACTGGTGGGAGGTGCCACCGAGGAAGAGGCCGCGGCCATCTTCGACGCCGTACTCAGCAATACCGCACTGCCCGCCCAGAAGAATATCGTACTGGTCAATGCGGCCTTCGGTATCCAGGTGTTGGAGAAGGGACAGAAAACGATTGAGGAATGTATCGCCATCGCCCGCGAGAGCATCGACAGCGGAAAGGCCCTGGCCACATTCAGGAAATTCGTGGAAATCAACGCCTGACATGGATATACTCGAAGAAATCGTTGCCTGGAAACGCACGGAAGTGCAGGCATCCAAGGAGGTCCTTTCTGAAAGGGAAATCCACCGGATGACCGAACAGTACATGGAAAAGCACCCCGACGTGCCTTCCATGCGGCAGGCCCTGCAGCGGTCCGCCACGGGTATCATCAGTGAGTTCAAGCGCAAATCACCAAGCAAGGGTTGGATCAAAGAGGACGGCAAGGCCGGAGAAATTCCCCTGGCCTACCAGCAGCATGGTGCCGCCGCTCTGAGTATCCTGACCGATGAGAAATATTTCGGCGGCCGTGACGCCTTCATCCGCGAGGCCCGCGCCTCGGGCGTGACGATCCCCGTGCTCTACAAGAATTTCATCATCGATGAGTACCAACTCTTCCAGGCGCGTCTTTGCGGCGCCTCTGCCGTACTGCTCATCGCCGCCGACCTGCGCCCCGACGAGTGCCGCACCCTGCTCAGGACGGCGCATGAACTCCAATTGGAGGTGCTGCTGGAGATGCACGCCGAGAATGAACTCGACTATGCGGCCCTGGAACCCGACATGTGCGGTGTCAACAACCGCAATCTCGGGACGTTTGTCACCGACGTGGACAACAGTTTCCGCATGGCTTCCCTTTTGCCTGAGGACGCCTGCAGGGTGAGCGAGAGCGGAATCTCCAATCCCGCAACGGTGAAAGCCTTGCGCCTGGCAGGTTATCAGGGATTCCTTATCGGTGAGAACTTCATGAGGACCGGGCATCCGGGCCAGGCGCTCGGCGCATTCATACAGGCCATACAATCGTAACGACATGATAATCAAGGTATGCGGCATGCGCGAGCCGGAAAACATTCGCGCCGTATCACAGTTGGACATCGACCTGATGGGTTTTGTCTTCTACAAGGAAAGCCCCCGCTATGTTCAGATGATTTCCTCCGCCGCGGGCATCATTCCCGACTATTCGGAAGAGCGGCTCAAGGCCCAGCGCAACGGAGAATACCATGCCGACAGGCGCTACCGCCTCAAGCGGGTCGGCGTTTTCGTGGACGACATGCCGCAGAACATCGTGACCCGCGTCTACAATTACGCCCTGGACTATATCCAGTTGCACGGCGGCGAACCCCGTGAGACGTGCGAGAACCTCCGTGCCACGCTGGATCCGGACATCCGTCCGGGCATTAAAATCATCAAGGCCATCAGTGTCTCGTCCGCCGAAGACGTGATGAAGTACAAGAATTACGCCGGTGCCGTGGACCTTTTCCTGTTTGACACCAAGTGTCCTTCTGCAGGAGGCAGCGGCCGACAGTTCCCCTGGCATGTGCTCGACGCCTACGACGGCGACGTTCCTTTCCTCCTGAGTGGCGGTATCGGACCCGACGACGCGGAGCGTGTCAAGGCTTTCCGGCATCCGATGCTGGCGGGCATCGACCTGAATTCGCGTTTTGAGACCAGTCCCGGCGTCAAGGACCCGGACCTGCTGGCCACATTCATAGAAAAAATCAGAAACAATGAATAAAATCAATCAACTCTTTCAATCGGCCGGAGACCGCAAACTCCTTTCCCTTTACTTCTGTGCCGGATGTCCGACACTGGAGGGAACGGGCGATGTCATCAAGGCGATGCAGCGTCACGGCATCGACATGATAGAAGTGGGCATCCCTTTCAGTGACCCGCTGGCCGACGGTCCGGTCATCCAATCGGCCGGAACGGTGGCCCTGAAGAACGGAATGACGCTTGCCACGATCTTCCGTCAATTGGAAAGCATCCGGGACGAGGTGACCGTTCCGCTGGTGATGATGGGATATCTCAACGTCATCATGCACTACGGCATCGAGCGCTTCTGCCAGAGTTGCGCGGCATCTGGCGTCAGTGGCATCATCATTCCCGACCTGCCGTTCAAGGATTACATGGAGACCGTCAAACCCATAGCCGACCGTTACGACCTGCGCGTCATCATGATGATTACGCCCGAAACGTCGGAAGAGCGCATCCGCTTCATCGACGAACACACCGACGGATTCATCTACATGGTGTCCTCGGCCAGTATTACGGGTGCCCAACAGCATTTCGACGACGCGAAAGTGGCTTATTTCAACCACATCAACAGTATGTGTCTGCGCAATCCGAGGATGATCGGATTCGGCATTTCCAACCGGCAGACGCTGCAAAGCGCCTGGGACAATGCCGCCGGCGCCATCATCGGCAGCAAGTTTGTCACCCTGCTCAATGAGACCCGCGACGCCGACAAGGCCCTTGACCTGCTCATGGAGGCCTTGAGGAAATGATGACCCGCCCGTATCCTATATATAAATATGTAAGAATATGACACTCCAGGAGACATTGAACAGTCGGGACAAGTTTGCCAGGAAGAGCGGTGTCGTGCTGACTGAAACAGGAGAGGGCCATGCCACGGCCGTGATGACGGTCACCGCCGACCACCTCAACGCCGGCGGCGTGTGCCAGGGTGGCGCCCTTTTCACCTTGGCCGACCTGGCCTTGGCGGCGGTGATGAACTCTCACGGGAAGTTGACCTTCGGCATCGAGAGTCAGATCACCTTTCTTCATTCCGCCTTCGAGGGCGACGTGTTGACGGCCGAGGCCAAAGAGATTTACAATCACCACAGGATTCCCTATTGCGAAGTGAAAATCCGCAACCAGCACGACCGGCTTGTCTGTGTGATGACCGGACTGGCGTTCCGCAAGGACCAGCCCTTCGGCGGTGAGGAGCAGGAGGGAAAATAACCGTTTAGCGAAAGAAACAAGAAAAGACATGAAAAGATACCAACCGGATGAGAACGGATTTTTCGGACGTTTCGGCGGTGCCTACGTACCGGAGATATTGTACAAGTGTGTGACGGATTTGCAAAAGGCTTATCTGCCCATTATCGGGAGCGATGACTTCAAACGGGAATACCACGCGTTGCTCAAGGATTACGTCGGTCGCCCGTCCCCGCTGTATTACGCCCGCCGCATGAGTGAGCGGTACGGTTGCCGCCTTTACCTGAAAAGGGAGGACCTCAACCATACCGGCGCGCACAAAATCAACAACACCATCGGACAGATTCTCATGGCCCGCCAGATGGGCAAGACGCGCATTATCGCCGAGACGGGCGCCGGCCAGCACGGTGTGGCCACCGCCACGGTGTGCGCGCTGATGAACATGAAGTGCGAGATCTTCATGGGCAAGACCGACGTGGAGCGCCAGCACACCAATGTGGAACGGATGCGTATGCTCGGTGCCGAGGTGCATCCGGTGACAACGGGCAACATGACCCTGTCGGACGCCTGTTCGGAAGCCATCCGCGACTGGTGCTGCCATCCGAAGGACACCTTTTATATCGTAGGTTCCACGATGGGCCCGCACCCTTATCCGGACATCGTGGCACGGATGCAGAGCGTGATTTCCGAGGAAATCAAGTGGCAATTGCAGGAGAAGGAGGGCCGCGACTATCCCGATTACCTCGTGGCCTGCGTGGGCGGCGGCAGCAATGCGGCCGGCACCATTTATCATTATATCGATGACGAACGCGTGAAAATCTTCCTGGCGGAAGCCGGCGGACACGGCATCGACACCGACTATACCGCCGCCACGATGCATTGCGGTACGGAAGGCATCCTGCACGGCGCCCGCACGTTGGTCATGCAGACCGATGACGGACAGATCAAGGAGGCGTTCACCATCTCCGCCGGACTGGATTATCCCGGTATCGGACCCATGCACGCCCAACTGGCGCAGGAGGGGCGCACCAAGATACTGGCCGTCAACGACGACGAGGCCATCCTGGCCGGATACGAACTGACCCGGATGGAGGGCATCATTCCGGCCATCGAGAGCGCCCATGCGGTGGCCGCCCTAAAGAAAATGAGTTTCCGTCCCGATGACGTGGTGGTGCTGACGGTCTCCGGCAGAGGCGACAAGGACGTGGAGACCTATCTCAACAACAAACAAATGGCAGGAGCGTATGGAGACTTTTAATTATCATACCGAAATACGCCCCATCCTGGGCGACCTCTATACGCCCGTGGGTGTCTACATGCGCTTGCGCGACATCTGTCCGCAAAGCGCGCTGATGGAGAGTTCCGACTATCACGACAAGGACAATGCCCGTTCCTTCATCGGCGTGCATCCGTTGGCGTCCGTGGCCGTCAATCACGGCACGGCCGTCCTTTCCTGGCCCGACGGCAGCGTGACGCGCCGGCCCGTCAGTGACGAATATCCCGTAGAGCGGGCCATGAACGACTTTATTTCCCGTTTCCACGTGAGGGGAGGGATGAGCAGTTTTTGCGGCCTGTACGGTTACACCACCTTCAATGCGGTGAAATACTTCGAGCATATCGCTGTCAAGGACGAGACCCTGGAGGAGAACGACGCCCCCGACATCCTATATATCCTCTATCGCGACATCATCGTTTTCGACCATTTCAACAATCTGATGACCCTTGTGACGCTGACGGCTCCGGGCGACGAAGAGGCAGGAGAGACCGCCTTGGACGAATTGCAGAAGCACATCGACCGGCAGAACGTCCATCCCTACGGTTTTCATCCGGTGGGAGAGACCACGTCCACGCTCACCGACGAGGAGCACAAGGCCAATATCCGACAGTGCATCCGGCACTGTCTGCGCGGCGACGTGTTCCAGATTGTCATCTCCCGGCGCTTCATCCAGCGCTATGAGGGCGACGACTTCAAACTCTACCGGGCGCTCCGCAGCATCAATCCCAGTCCGTACTTGTTCTACTTCGACTTCGGCGGATTCCGCATATTTGGTTCTTCGCCCGAGACCCACTGCCGCATTGAAGGCCGGAAAGCCTTCATCGACCCCATTGCCGGCACCACCAAGCGGACGGGCGATGCCATGCAGGACAGGAAAAACGCCGAATTCCTGCGCCATGACGCCAAGGAAAACGCCGAACACGTCATGCTCGTCGACCTGGCCCGCAATGACCTGAGCCGCAATTGCCACGACGTGAAGGTGGATTTCTACAAGGACATGCAATTCTATTCGCACGTCATTCACCTGGTGAGCCGGGTGAGCGGCACGCTCGACGATGGCGCCGACAAGGTCAAGGCCTTCATTGACACCTTCCCGGCCGGTACGCTCAGCGGTGCGCCGAAGGTGCGCGCCATGCAGATTATCAGTGAGTTGGAACCGCACAACCGGGGCGCTTACGGCGGATGTATCGGTTATATCGGACTGGACGGCGACCTGAATCAGGCCATTGTCATCCGCACGTTCATCGCGCGCAACGGTCAACTGGAGTTTCAGGCAGGTTCGGGCATCGTGGCCAAGAGCAGCGACACCTACGAACTGGAGGAAGTGAACAGCAAACTGGGTGCATTGGTCAAGGCCATTCGCCTGGCGGAAAACATGTAGAGGACAGCAATATGAGAACAGTTATCATCGACAATTACGATTCGTTCACCTACAATCTGGCCCATCTGGTCAAGGCCCTCGGCCAGGATGTCACGGTGATCCGTAACGATAAGTTCCGTCTGGAGGACATCGACGCCTTCGACAAAATCATCCTTTCGCCCGGTCCCGGCATCCCGTCCGAGGCCGGACTGCTCCTGGACGTCATCAAGGCCTACGCCGGCCGCAAGTCCATGCTGGGCGTCTGTCTGGGTCATCAGGCCATCGGAGAAGCCTTCGGCGCCCGTCTGACCAACCTGAGCGAAGTGTATCACGGCGTGCAGACGGAGGGTACACAATCAGGCAGCGACGTCATCTTCAAAGGATTGCCCCGCCGCCTGAAGATGGGCCGCTACCACAGTTGGGTGGTCGACCGTGAAGGACTGCCCGACTGTCTTGAGATTACCGCCGAGAGTGACGAAGGACAAATCATGGCCCTGCGCCACACGGCTTACGACATCCACGGCATACAGTTTCATCCCGAGAGCGTCCTGACGCCCGACGGCGGGCGAATCGTGGCCAACTGGCTCGCCCTGTGATTTCAACAATATGGCAAAGACAACTCTTCAGAATCCCGAAGTACCGCACGACGACACCTCTGTGTGGTACGCCGTCCGCTTGTTTTCCCTGCGCCTGAGGGACGTGACGGAATATTTCGCGTCCAAGGGCATGACTTGGTTCGTGCCGCTCCATTACGTCGAGTATGAGAAAGACGGCCGCCTGCACCGTGAACTCCGGCCGGTGGTGAGCAATCTCGTGTTCCTCCGGGTCGACAAGGCACCGGATGTATTCAAGAAAGCCTTCGCGGAGTCGCCATATAAGATGTCGGTGTTGAGGAAAAACAACCCCACGCGCGACTTCTGCGAGATACCTGCCAAGGAGATGATGGAGTTCCGGCTCATGTGCAATCCTGAGATAGAGCTCCGCCGCTTCCTGTCTGAAGACGAGGCCCGCCTGAAACCCGGCGCCCCCGTGTATGTGAAATACGGCCCCCTTTCCGGTCTGAGCGGCCGCCTAGTCAGACAGGACAAGAAATACTACCTGCTCAAGGAAGTCCCCGGCCTCGGTGTCATGATTAAGGTTTCCCGCTGGTGCTGCAAACCGATTAAGCAGGAAATTCCGTAGCCGGGGTGGTTGGAAAAGCCGCGGAGCGGCGCCCTGCTACATACGAAGTATGTGGCCATTAACCGGAGGTGAGGCTGAAGGCTGAATGCTCGTACGAGGTGAACGCAATCGCAAATGTATTTGCAGATTGCCGAACCGATGTCGAGCATGCAGGAACGAAGTGACTGAACCCTCGGAGAGGGATGCCCATATCCCGGCCCCAGCGGGGCCGCCTGTCCCGTACCCGGTGGCATAATACCAGACTATCCCGTGCCTCCTCGCATACGTAGTGATGTTGCGCCAGCGTAGTCCCCTCCTACAAGCAGGAGGAGACTAATCATACCATCCCGCATCATCTCTTTACTTTCTTCTGACTTCCACTTCCACGGGATTTTCCAATTCCTTTTTCCATGCCTTGAGCCAGGAGAACCAGGCGGGGGCGGAGTGGTAGCCGAAGGTTTCGTTGTCGCTGGTGTAGGCCACGGCGTAGGTGAGCCGGGTGCCGGTGCCGATGACGTAGGGGTAGTTGTCTTTGTCCTTGGGCAGTTCTTCGCGGATATACTTGCGGGGGATGCAGATGCCGAGGCCTACGGTCTCGCGCTTCCACTTCACCGTGTCGCTGCTGGGATAGTCGGTGCCCCAACAACCGCGGAGGCCTTTGTGGTCGGTGAATTCCTCGGAACCTTTCACGTTGATGATGCCGGTGGAGAAGAGGCGGTCGGAGACGTCCTGGCGGAAGCGGACCTGCACCTCGGTGTCGCGGTGGCCGGCATACTGGATGTAGCGGAGGGTCATGTGGATGCGGGGTTTGGCGGGGTCGGCGAGCCATCCCTTGTCGTCCACTTCCACGATGGTGCGCAGCGGACCGTAGGAGATGACGCGCTGTGTGCGGAAGAGCACGTCGTCGAGCAGGGTGGGGGCGCTGCCGTTCCATCCGCGGAAGGCGCCCAGTCCGAAGGTGGTGCCCACCCAGAGCACGTCGTCGCCGTAGCCCTGCCGCTTCTGTTCATCGTCGGTATAGAACTGGGTCTCGCGGAGTTCGAGGCGTTTCTGAAACTTGCCGTAGAGGTCGAGCGTCTGTCGGGCGTCGAAGTAGATGCGGATGCAGTTGAGTTCGCTCTCGAAGGCCACGCCGTGGTGGTGGAGGATATTGTAGGGGAAGGCGCAATCCTTCGTGGCGGTCATGCTCTGCAGGTAGTTGTCCTGCTTGTTTTTCTCCTTCACCTTGCCGTTGCGCACCAGCATCTCGGCATAGACGCGGGCGGGATACTCGCGCAGCTCGCCCTCCGGGGAGAGCGTCACCTGATAGGTCTGGGTGCCCTTGCCCTGGAAGTCGGCCAGAAAACAGAGTTCGTCCATCCGTTCGTCCTGGTCGGTGTCGTCCAGTTGACAGGGTATCTCCCGTCCGTCGAGGGTAACCAGGGCGGTCCTGACTTCGCCATAGGCGGCGAGGGAAAGGACGACGGGTTGGTCGGAGCGCGCCTCGCGCAGGGGGTTGGTCACGGTGACGGTGAGGTGGGTGTCAGCCATGAGGACCAGTGACACACAGATGAGGACGAGAAGCAGGGTGATTCGTTTCATACGGCTATATATATAAATAGGTGAAACAAAGGTAGGAAAGTTTGACGGGCAATTCAATAAAATTGAGTTAATTTGGCATTTATTCGTCAAGAATTAAAATTTTTTGTCTTAAAATTTTGTTTTTGAAATATTTTTTAATACTTTTGCATCGATAATGGATATCGCGAAAATTTTTCATCGGATTCTTTTGACCGCACTGACGGTGGTGCTGCTGACCGGTTGTGAATACGACTGGTCCAAGCGATTTCGCGATTTGACCGCGCCCGACGGTGTGGAAATTGGGCGCTACGACCGTCTGCAGAGCCGGTATCTTACCACGGGCGACTTCTCCGCCATCCAGCAGATGAACACGGAATATCCCATGCAGACGCGCACGCTCATCGAGGACGTGCTCAAGATAGGCCGCGTGAACGAGCAGAACATCAACACGAAGTTTCTGGCCTTCTACCAGGACAGTACGCTGCAGGCTCTGCTGGCCGACGCGGAGGCGGAATACGCCAACATGGACGACCTGAACCGCCAGTTGACCGACGCCTTCAAGCGCCTTCAACGCCACTTCCCCGACATGCCGGTGCCGCAGATTTACGCGCAGATCGGCGACTTCGCCCAGAGCATCATCATCGGCGACGGCATCATCGGTATCTCGCTCGACAAGTATATGGGCGAGAATTATCCGGCCTACAAGAAATTCTACACCTACTCGCAGCGGCGGACGATGACCCGCAGCTACATCGTTCCTGACTGTCTCTGTTTTTATCTGATCAGTATGTATCCGCTGGAGGACTATGAGCATCAGGCCGAGGACGCGCAGGACGTCCACATGGGCAAGGTGATGTGGGTGGTCAATCAGGCGATGGACACGCCTTTCTTCCAGACGGACTACGTGACGCGGATTGACACCCTGATGCGACAGCGCGCGGACATCACCTGGCCTCAACTTCTTTCAGGCGGCGAAGAAGCAGGTCGGTAAACTCATGATTCTTGATGCCCCAATGGGGAGCAATGACGGTTTCGGGCGGCGACTGACTGACGAAACGGTCTAAAATCAAATCTTTACGTAAAAGTGATATGTATCTGACTATGAGGTCGATATATTCCTCCAGTGAATAGACGTGGAAGGGGTGCTTGAGGTATTCCCCGGCCAGGGCCGTTCCGCGGATGACCTGCAACTGATGGAGTTTGAGGACATCTAGGGGCAGGGCGGAGATGAGGGGCGCCTGACGCAGGGACTCTGCGGCGTCTTCGCCCGGAAGACCGAGGATGACGTGCGCTCCGGTACGGATACCCCGTTCGTGCGTGGCGAGGATGGCTCTCCGGCTGCAGGCGAAGTCGTGTCCGCGGCCTATTCTCCGGAGCGTGGCGTCATTGGCGCTCTCCACACCGTATTCTATCAGAAGGAAGGTGCGGCGGTTCAACTGCTCCAGTCTATCGAGCAACTCCTCACTGACGCAGTCGGGGCGGGTGCCGATGACCAGACCCACGACGTTCTCCGTGGCCAGGGCTTCCTCATAGAGCGCCATGAGCCGTCCGGTGGAAGCATAGGTACTGGTGTAGGCCTGGAAGTAGGCCAGGTATTTCATCTCGGGATATTTGCGAGCGAAGAAGCGCTTGCCATCGGCGAGTTGGGAACTGACGCTCCTGCTCCTTGACGTATACGCGGGCGTGAAGGTGCGGCCGTCGCAGAAGGCACAACCGTGGGTGCCCAGTGTCCCGTCACGGTTGGGACAGGTGAATCCGGCATCCACCGAGAGTTTTTGTACCTTGTAGGGGAAGATGCCCTTCAACCAGTCGCTGAAATCGCGATAATATTGACTCATTTGTTTGCAAAAGTAGTGATTTTTCCCTAACTTTGCAACTCGAAAGGGAAAAGTAGAAGCACTCCAATGAGGAACAAACTGTTTTTGACTTTTTTATTGACGGTATTGCCGATGACCATGCACGCAGGTGAAAAACTGGATTTGAAGGACATCGCCGGAGGGAAGTTCTCACCGGAATATCTTTCGGGCATCAACCCCGTGGAGGGGACGGGACAATACCTGACCGTCAGCGACGACGACCGGCAGATAGTGCGTCACGACTATGCCGGAGGCGGGGATGGCGAGGTCATCTTCGACACGGGACGGCATTCGTCCGACAGTATCGCGAAGATAGACGCTTACCTGCTCTCGCCCGACGGCCGCTGGCTGCTCGTGCGCCATAAGACGAGGAAGATATACCGCCATTCCTATCTGGCCGACTTCCTGTTGGCCGACCTGAAGACGGGCCAGACGGCCCGTCTGGGCAGTAACATCCAGATGGCGGCGTGGGCGCCCGACAGCAGGCGGATAGCCTATGTCAAGGACAACAATATCTTCGTGACGAGCACGGATGACGTGACACAGGCGCGCCAACTGACCCAGGACGGGGAGGACGGCAAGGTGCTCAACGGCGTGCCCGATTGGGTCAACGAGGAGGAATTCGCCACCAACAGGTCGTTTGTCTTCTCGCCCGACAGCCGGTATCTGGTGTGGGTGCGCTATGACGAGAGCGCCGTCAGGACGATGGTGCTGCCGTTCTACAACGGCGAGGACGGCAAGAATTACCCCGAACCTTACGCTTACAAATATCCCAAAGCCGGAGAGGACAACGCCAAGGTGTCGCTCTGGTGCGCCGACCTGACGTCGGATGAGACGAGACCGCTGCCGCTGCCGCTCGACAAGGACGGATACATTCCCAGAGTGAAATGCCTCAAGGAGGGCGGCGACGTACTCGTGATGACGCTCAACCGCCATCAGGACGATCTCCGGTTGTACCGGGTGACGCCCGCAAGCGGCGCGTGCCGGATGATCGTGGAGGAAAAGTCGGACAAGTATGTCAAGGAAGAGGTGCTCGACAACATCAGGACGGGTAGCGGGACACTGCTTCTGCCGTCCGACCGGGACGGATTCATGCACCTGTATCTCTATACGCTCGACGGACAACTGGTCCGTCAGGTGGAAAAGGGCGAATACGACGTGACCGGCGTGTACGGTTATGACGAGGCGTTGGGCCGGGTGTATTATCAGGCGGCGATGCTTGGCGCGCACGACCGTCAGGTGTACGTGACCGACAGGAAAGGCAAGACGCGCCGCCTCACCGACCGCCAGGGATGGAACAACGCGGCTTTTTCGGGCGACTTCAAATATTTCATCAACTGCTGGAGCGACTACAATCATCCGTTTGTCTACACCGTCAGGCGGCAGGACGGACAGGTGGTGAGCACGCCGGTGGACAACCGCCAACTGACGGAACGGCTCATCCCGTACCGGTTGACCGCCCGTGAACCGTTCTCTTTTACCACTTCCGAAGGCGTGCGCCTGGACGGATGGATGGTCCGTCCGGCGGATTTCGACGCCTCGCGCAAGTATCCCGTCATCATGTACCAGTATGGCGGACCGGGCAATCAACAGGTCATCGACTGCTGGAGCGCGGGGTCGATGGGCAACGGCGGTCTGTACGACCATTACCTGGCCCAACAGGGATTCATCATCGTGTGCGTAGACGGCCGGGGAACGGGCGGCAGGGGCGCGGGTTTCGAGAAATGCACCTACATGCGATTGGGCGACCTGGAGTCGAAAGATCAGGTGGAGACGGCCCGCTATCTGGCTGCGCTGCCCTACGTGGACAAGGAACGCATCGGTATCTGGGGCTGGAGCTACGGCGGATTCAACACATTGATGAGCATGAGCGAGGGCCGCAAGGTGTTCCGTGCGGGCGTGGCGGTGGCGCCGCCCACCGACTGGCGCTTCTATGACACCATCTATACGGAGCGCTATATGCGCACGCCAGCGGAGAACAAGGCCGGATACGACGACAACCCCATCAGACGGGCAGACCGGCTTGGCGGCAGTCTGCTGATCTGTCACGGTACGGGCGACGACAACGTGCATCCGCAACACTCGTATGAGTATGCCAAGGCGCTCGTGGAGGCCGACAAGGACTTCCGCGAGATATATTACACCAACTGCAATCACAGCATCAGGGTGGGCAACGCCCGGTATCACCTGTTGCGCCAGATTGCTGATTTCTTTGTGCAAACATTAAAGTAAAACGATACAAACAATGAAGAGATTTCTTTTAGGAGACGAGGCGATAGCCCAGGGAGCGCTGGATGCCGGACTGAGCGGCGTCTACGCTTATCCCGGAACACCGTCGACGGAGATTACGGAATACATCCAGGAGTCTCCCCTGGCCAAGGAGCGCGGTCTGCACAGCAGGTGGTGCACCAACGAGAAGACGGCCATGGAGGCGGCGCTGGGTATGTCGTACATGGGCAAGCGCGCTCTGGTGTGTATGAAACACGTGGGCCTGAACGTCTGTGCCGACCCGTTTGTCAACTCGGCCATGACGGGGACCAACGGCGGTATCATCGTCCTGGTGGCCGACGATCCGTCGATGCACTCCTCGCAGGACGAGCAGGACAGTCGCTTTTATGCCAAGTTTGCCATGATTCCGACGTTCGAACCGGGTTCTCAACAGGAGGCCTACGACATGATGCGCACGGCTTTCGACTACAGTGAACGGATACATCTGCCGATACTCATGCGCGTGACGACCCGCATGGCCCACTCGCGTGCCGTGGTGGAAATCGCCGACAAGGCCCGTGAGGAGAATCAGCTCAATTATTCGTCTGAGGCGAAAAACTGGGTGTTGCTGCCGGCCAACGCGCGCCGTCGCAATGACGAGGTGACGCGTCAGCAGGCGGAGTTGGAAAAGGACGCGGAAGCGTCGGCGTACAACAGTATGACGGACGCCGAAGACCACACCATGGGCATCATTGCGAGCGGCATCGCCTTCAATTACCTGATGGAGTGTTTCCCCGAGGGATGTCCTTATCCCGTGCTCCGCATCTGCCAATACCCTCTGCCGAAGACCAAGATACGGCAGTTGACCGCCCGATGCGACACCGTCATGGTCATCGAGGAGGGCCAACCGTTCATCGAAGACCAGTTGCGCGGCATCATGCCGGGTGACGCCCGAATCAAAGGCAAACTCACGGGCGAGTTGCCCCGTACCGGTGAACTGACACCGGATGCGGTGCGTCAGGCGCTCGGACTGCCACTACTGGAGGGCTATACGACCTGTGAGGACGTCGTGCCGCGTCCGCCAGCCTTGTGTCAGGGATGCGGTCATCGCGACGTCTACACGGCGCTCAACGAGGTGCTCAAGGAGTATGACAATCCGCGCGTGTTCGGCGACATCGGCTGTTACACACTCGGATTCCTGCCTCCCTATAGAGCCATCCACAGTTGCGTGGACATGGGCGCGAGCATCACGATGGCCAAGGGCGCGGCGGACGCGGGCCAGTGGCCTGCGGTGGCGGTCATCGGCGACTCCACGTTCACCCATTCAGGCATGACGGGTCTGCTCGACGCCATCAACGAGAACGCCAACATCACCGTGATTATATCGGACAATCTGACCACGGCCATGACGGGTGGACAGGATTCGGCCGGCACGAACAAGTTTGAGGCCATCTGCCGGGGTCTCGGCATGGACGAGAGTCACCTGAAGGTGGTCACGCCGCTGCCGAAGAACATGCCGGAAATCACCCGCGTCATCCGGGAGGAAATCAACTACAGGGGCGTGAGTGTCATCATTCCCCGCAGGGAATGTCTGCAGACGCTACAGCGTCATCTTAAACAGCAAAAGGCGAAGGAGGCCGAAAACGTATGAAAAAGGACATCATTCTGTGTGGCGTAGGCGGTCAGGGCATCCTGTCCGTCGCCACGATTATCGGAGAGGCGGCCATGAACGACGGCCTCTATATCAAACAAGCGGAAGTGCACGGTATGTCGCAGCGCGGCGGAGACGTGCAGAGCAACTTGCGTATCTCGTCGAGTCCCATCATGAGCGACCTGATATCGCTGGGCGGCGCGGACGTCATCATCTCCATGGAACCCATGGAGGCGCTCCGCTATCTGCCGTATCTCAGTAAGGAGGGATGGATCATCACGTCGTCCACACCCTATGTCAACATTCCGAATTATCCCGACATGGCGGTCATCGAGGCCGATCTGGCCAAGGTGAAGCACGTCATCCGCCTGGACATCGAACAGATGGCCAAGGACGGCGGCGTGCCGCGTTCGGCCAACGTCATCCTGCTGGGTGCCGCACAGAAGGCGCTGGGCATGGATTACGCCAAACTGGAGGACGCCGTCCGGAGGGTATTCGGACGCAAGGGAGAGAAAATCGTAGAACAGAACATCAAGGCTTTGGCCATAGGACATCATGCAAGCGACACCGATTGACAAGCAACTTATCGACAACGCCATACGCGATTACGGTATTCAGGACTTCGCCAAGGCGACCATCCGTGAGGTGAAGGCCATCGCCGCCCATGCGGAACGGGAGTCGGGTGTGGAGTTTATCAAGATGGAAATGGGCATTCCCGGTCTGCCTGCCGCACAGGCAGGCGTGGACGCGCAGGTGAAGGCGCTCCGTGACGGCATTGCCCACAGTTATCCCGACATACAGGGCGCGCCCGTACTCAAGCAGGAGGCGTCGCGCTTTGTCAAGGCGTTCATCGGCGTGGACATCTCGCCTGAGGGCTGTATTCCCGTATGCGGCAGCATGCAGGGCACGTTCGCCTCGTTCCTGACCTGTTCGCAGGCCGACCGAAAGAAGGACACGGTTCTCTTCATCGACCCCGGATTCCCAGTGCAGAAGATGCAACTGCAGGTGCAGAGCGTGAAGTATGAGACGTTTGACGTGTACGACTTCCGAGGTGAGAAATTGCGGGGGAAGTTGGAATCGTATCTGGAGAAGGGCAACATCTGCGCCATCATCTACAGCAATCCGAACAATCCTTCATGGGTGTGTCTGTCGGAGGACGAACTCCGGATTATCGGTGAGTTGGCCGACAAGTACGACACCATCATCCTGGAAGACCTGGCCTACTTTGCCATGGACTTCCGCAAGAACCTCAGTGTGCCGTTCGAGGCGCCGTATCAGGCCACGGTGGCGCGCTATACCGACCGCTACATCCTGCTTATCAGCGGCAGCAAGGCGTTCAGTTATGCCGGCGAGCGCATCGGCGTGACCTGTATCAGTGATTTCCTTTATCACCGCCACTATCCCGATTTGGCCGCGCGCTACGAGGGACTGGCTTTCGGCCCGGTGTTCTCCACGCGCATGCTCTACGCCCTGAGCTCAGGAACGAGCCACAGTGCGCAGTATGCCATGGCCGCCATGCTCAAAGCGGCGTCGGACGGTACCTATGATTTCCGCAAGGAGACACACGTCTATGCGGAAAGGGCACATAAGTTGAAGGAAATATTCTGCCGTCATCGTTTTTACGTGGTCTATGATAAAGACTTGGACGAACCCATTGCCGACGGTTTCTATTTCACCATCGGTTATCCCGGAATGACCTCGGGACAGCTCGCCCATGAGTTGATGTACTACGGCGTGAGCGCCATCTGTCTGGTGACGACGGGCTCTCAGCAGGAGGGATTGCGCGTGTGCACCTCGTTTATCCGCGACAACCAGTATGACATACTGGAGGAAAGGATGCGCGTGTTTGAGGAGAACAATCCTGTCTAATCTTTCACGATACCGGCCTCGGTCCACTGCCTGGCAAGCAAACGGGCGTCGCTGAGGGCGGTGTCGTAATCCACCTCATAGGCTTCGGTGAGCAGCGTAGCCAGGTCTTCGGGCGTGAATTCCCTGTCCCGGACCTGTTCCCAGAGGTAGGCCGAACTCTCATTCATGCTGATGATGTTGCTGAAGTCAATGTTTTCCTTGCCTTCGGCGACAATGATTTTATTGCCACACACGTCACGCAGGTTGAATCCTTTCTTTGCTTTCATATCGCTTGTTTTATAATTTCATCCAGACATGCCGGTAAAAGGCCAGCAGGTATCTCCTGACGGGGTAAAGGTGCGTCCACAACCAGGAATACGCGCGCCACTTCCATCCGTTGGTCTTGTCCATCTTGTCCCTTCCCTTGCGGTAGAATCCCAGACAGAATCCCTTGACGTCGCTGATGCGGCACGTCTCTGTGTTCAGGTTGCCGTCGCCGCGCAGCGTCACCTTGTTGCCCTCGATGCGGATGATGCGGTGGAGCACGTAGTGCTTTTCGCCCACTTCGGCCAGGACGGCATCGCCAACTTTCGGTCCGATGGCCTTGACGAGCAGGGCCTTGTCGCGTCCGTCTTCCAGGAACGGCCGCATGCTGTAACCTTTCAGACGGAGCGTTACGGTATGGCCCTCATCGAGCAGACGGACGATTTCCGGGATGAGCAGGGCATTGGGAAATTCCCGTTCTACGATTTTGAGATGATCTGATGACATATTTCTGCCGATTCTTTATCGGGAAGACAATGCAGGGTGTAGATGCCGGTCGTCTCCACCAGACGGGTGACGATATCGCATACATTACCAAATATATCCTTGTCCCACTTCATGGAGGAACAAGAGGGTAGGAGAGAGGCAAAGGCCTCTACGGGACCGAGCCGGTCCACACTGTTCTTCTCGGCCCTGTCGATGCGCGTGATGGCACCCAGACGGGCCTTGACGTTGCGGTAGCAGGGCGTCTTGCCGCTCCACGGACCGCCGTATATCACGGGCTCGCCGTCGACAAGGCGGATGATGGGATTGTCATCGTTCATCAGGTCGCACCCTTTCAGGTAGCGCAGCCACATGCTGACCTGGGTCGACTTGCCCGTACCGCTCTTGGCGATGAAGGCATAGCCGTAGCCGTTCTGCCTCACGAGCGAGGCGTGGATGAGGACGGTGTCGCGGAAAGAGCCCGCAAAGGCGAAGATGAGCATCAGGGCGTTGTTCAGTCCGAAGGTGCGCATGTTGTAATAGCCGTTGAGCGCACAGCGGCAGTCACTGAAATCCTTGTTGGTGACCAGCAGGCAACAGTCGGCGCCCTTGATGTCCCTGATGATAAACTGATATCCGCCGTCGTCGATTTTGTCCACGAGGGTGTGTCCGTTTCCCGTGTCGAAGTCGCGGATGCGCTCGCGCCGTTCCTTCGGCGCGGGCCTGAGCGTGTCGTCGACGGTCAGGGAAAAGAACAGTTCACCGTCGGTGTCACCGGTCAGAAACGGATGAAACGACGGGAGCAGTCGCATGTCGTTGCGTCCGCCTTCGGCGAAACGGATGCGCAGGAGAAAGTCGGCGATGCGGAAATAATACTCCATCAATCTACGGCGATGCTTTGGAAACGGAAGGCGTTCTCACCCAAAGTCTTGACGATGTAATTGCCCTTCTCGGTGTATTTCTTCTTCATCTTCTCGAATTTCCTGACGGCCTTCTTCCGGTCTTTGTCGCAAACCACGACACAAGTGGGGTGAGCCTCGCCGAGCACTTGAAGAAATGATTTCAACTGTCCGGAATAATTGGCGCGCTCACGCAGGAAGTGTGTCTTCTCTTCCAGGCAGACGGGCAACTGCTGTAAATCGGTGAAATAAACGGTGGAATCATTGAATGAGGCAGCGAATCCGAAGAGGAAAGCGTCCGTTTTCTCTGTTTTCCCCGGTTCTTTAGCCTTCTTTTGTTTCTTCGCCTTGGTCGGCATCGGCGGTCTGTTACCGCCTTGAGGACCGCCTTGCGGGCCTCCTTGAGGACCTTGCGCGGACATGCTCAGAGAAAATGCGAATGCGAGCACGACCGCCATCAAACATCTTTTACCCATATTCCTTTTTGCTTAGGACCCGGCGAATTAAAGTACAACTGCCGTTACTGGCCCAAATATGATTTCAATAATTTGTTCTTCGTGTTGTGGCGCAAGCGGCGGATGGCCTTTTCCTTGATTTGGCGCACGCGTTCACGCGTGAGTCCGTACTTGTCGCCGATTTCCTCGAGCGTCATTTCCGGCTGGTTGATGCCGAAAAACGCCTCGATGATGTTGCGCTCACGCTCGTTGAGCGTCTTGAGCGCCCTGCTGATTTCCTCCCTGAGCGATTCCATGACGAGCTGGTTGTCGGCCATCGGCGCGTCGCTGTTGGGCAGGACGTCGAGCAGGGAATTGTCATCGCCCTCGGCAAAGGGGGCGTCCACGCTGACGTGGCGCGTGTTCACCTTGAGCGCTTCCTCTATCTTCTCTTCGGGCAAATCCACCTTCTGTGCGATCTCATTGACGCTCGGACGACGCTCGTTCTCCTGCTCAAACTTGTTGGCGGCGCGTGTAATCTTGTTGACGCTGCCCACCTGATTGAGCGGCAGGCGCACGATGCGGCTCTGCTCGGCGATGGCCTGCAGGATGCTCTGGCGTATCCACCACACGGCGTAGGAGATGAATTTGAAACCTCTGGTCTCGTCGAATTTCTCCGCGGCCTTAATCAGTCCGAGATTGCCCTCGTTGATCAGGTCGGGCAGACTCAGTCCCTGATTTTGGTATTGCTTGGCCACTGAAACCACAAAGCGGAGATTGGCCTTGGTGAGTTTCTCCAATGCAGCCCTGTCACCCTTGCGGATGCGCTGGGCCAATTCCACTTCTTCCTCAACGGAGATAAGTTCCTCATGACCGATTTCCTGCAGGTATTTGTCCAGTGAGGCACTCTCTCTGTTGGTAATGGATTTTGTGATTTTCAGTTGTCTCATAGATTCCGGTAAAATTAAAACATCTGCAAATTTACAAGAAAAAACCATGCACACCAAAAAAATAGAGGTAAAAAAAGACCGGAAACGCCTGATTTCCGGTCTTTTACTTATTTTTGAGCAGGAATTATTCCAGAGACACGGCGAAATATGCCTTCTTGCCCGTGGGATAAACACCCTGGATATAGAGCACGCGGTCTTTGCTGTTGTTGGCCTCTTTCACCAGATCCTGGAGTTCGTCGATGGATTTCACGGGTTGGTCGTTGACCTTCTGGATGATGAATCCCTTGGTGATGCCGGCTTCCTTCATGGCACCGCTGTTGACCTTGATGACCTCCAGTCCGTAGCCGATACCCAACTGTTGTTTCTGACTCTCGGTCACGGCGCGGAAGTTGGCGCCCAGAACGTCCATGTCGACCTGTTTCACCACACCGGTATTGCCCTGTGCGTTCTTGAGCGTCACGGTCTTGGTCTGCTTCTGTTTCTTGTGCAGGTAAGTGAGTGTCAGTTTGTCACCCGGACGCTTGCTGGCCATAATCTCCTGCAGTTCGGACATCTTGGTCACCTTCTTGCCGTCCACGTTGGTGATGATGTCGCCCTCGGTCAGTCCGGCCTGTGCGCCGGCACCGTCCTCATCCACCTTGGCCACGTAGACGCCTTCGTTGGTGCCGAAGTCGGCTTCCTTGCCCTCGTCTTTCAGCCGGTCGATGTAGTCGTGGGCGTCACCGCCTTGGATGCCGAGCAGCGCGCGCTGTACGGTACCGTATTGTTTCAGGTCGGCCACCACCTTATTCATAATCGTGGTCGGAATGGCGAATCCGTAACCGCTGTAAGAACCGGTCTGAGAGTACAGCATGGCATTGATACCCACCAGTTCACCGGCCGTATTGACGAGCGCTCCGCCGGAGTTGCCGGCATTGATGGCGGCGTCGGTCTGGATGAAACTCTCCACGCCGTTGGCGCCGAGCGAGCGCGCCTTGGCGCTGATGATGCCGGCAGTGACGGTGTTGTTGAGTCCGAGCGGGTTGCCGACGGCAATCACCCATTCACCGACCTTCAGTTTGTCGGAGTCGCCGATGGGCAGCGTGGGCAGGTTTTTGCCGTCCACCTTGATCAGGGCCAGGTCGGTATTCTTGTCGGTCCCGATGATGCGGGCGGAGAACTCGCGGTTGTCATTGAGCGTGACGGTGAGTTCGTCGGCACCTTCCACCACGTGGTTGTTGGTCACGATATATCCGTCGGACGAGATGATGACGCCCGAACCTGTGGCGGTACGTTTCGGGGTCTGCACCTGACGGCGCTGTTTGCCGCCCTGACCCTGGTTGGGATTGCCGAACCATCCGAATGGATTGTTGAAGAAATCGCTGAACGGATCGCTTTCCACCTCCACGGTACGCGTCTTGGAATTCTGCACATACTTGATATGAACGACGGCGGGCAGCGCCTTGTCTGCCGCATAAGTCAAATCCACCGGTTGTCCTGCCGGAGCGGCAAACGCCGAGGCGGAGCCTCCCGCAGCGTTGACTTTCATGAATGCGCCTGCTGAAAAGGCGAGGGCCACGATGCACATGGCCGCCAACAAATAGTTGAAATACTTTTTCATTTTGCTATTCATTTTGATAAATTACTGATATTCTGTTTCTGAATCGATTTAAACCGTTGACGCGTCTTGCGCCCGTTTCGTTTAATCTGACGGTTGCAAAAATAGATGCAAAAAGTGTTAATCTGCCATTTTGTCGTGTATCTTTATTCGATTTTAACAATTCAAAAACGCGGATTAACCCGTATTAAAAGAAAGTCACCGCAAATTTACTTTTGTTTATTTTTTGTCAATTCACCGGATTGTCCTATCTTTGCACGACGGAACAGTGCTCCGGTCTGTCGCCGGCGCTTCGGGCGCGGGAGGAAAGTCCGGGCAGCAGAGGGCAATCCACTTCCGAAAACAGAAGCTATTGGTGACAGTAGGTGACGGTAGAAGAAAACAACCGCCTCTCCTTCGGGGGAGGTAAGGGTGAGAAGGCGGTGTAAGAGACCACCGGCCGACGGGTGATCGTCGGGCTGTACCGGCTGGATGCTGCAAGTTCATGTATACCACTGATCGAGGGCGGCCCGTCCGATTTCCTTCGGGATGCGGTGGAGGGTAGAATGCTTGAGCCGCGGGGTGACTCACGGCCTAGATAAATGACAGACATTGCGGATGTCGTGAGATGTCCGCAATACAGAACCCGGCTTACAGGGGCACTGTTTCCTTTTTCTTTTATACGCGCAGAGATGGGCAAAATCATACGCAAGGTAACCGAGTTTTTCCGCACCGGACTGTGGCGGCTCACGCCGGGTGACACGTCGCCGTGGCGCTTTGTGGCGGCCACCATCGTCAAGAAGGTGTATCTTGCCGTCAAGTTCTTCACGCAGCGGGGCGTGCTCGACAGGGCGTCGGCCCTCACTTACAACACGCTTCTGGCCATCGTGCCCATGATGGCGGTCATTTTCGCCGTGGCGCGCGGTTTCGGTTTTTCCAAATACATCGAGGTATGGTTTCGCGACTTGCTCAGCAGTCAACCGCTGGTGGCCGAGACCATCATCGGATTCGTCAATTCTTATCTCATCCACACCAAGAGCGGCATCTTCCTGGGCATCGGTCTGTTGTTCCTGCTCTGGACCGTCTGCATGTTGCTCGGCAACATCGAACGGGCGTTCAATGACATCTGGCAGGTGAAGGAGGGCAGGGGAGCGGGCCGTTCGTTCCGCAATTACCTGGCGTTTTTCCTCCTGGTGCCCATCGTCATCATCGTTTTCTCCGGCATCTCCCTGTGGATAGCCACGGGCGTGAGCGACATCAGCGGCGTCTTCGTCATCGGCAAGGCGGCCAACGCGCTGCTCGGTCTGTTGCCCTTTATCCTCATGTCGGCCCTTTTCGTGTGCCTGTACGTCCTCGTACCCAATTGCAAGGTACATCTCAGGGCGGCGCTTTTTCCGGGTATTCTGGCCGGTATCGCCATGCAACTGTTGCAGATGTCCTACGTCGACGTACAGATGTACCTGTCGTCCTACAACGCCATCTACGGTTCGTTTGCCGCCTTGCCGCTGTTTATGCTGTGGGTATACATCTCCTGGTGCATCTGTCTGTTCGGTGCCCAACTGAGTTACACCAACCAGAATCTGGAGCAGGAGGCCTATTTTGTCAAAACGGATGAGATAAGTCACCGTTACCGCCTGTTGCTCAGTGCGCTGCTGATGAGCAAGATATGCCGCCGCTTCTCGCAGGAATACAATCATCCTTATACGGCCCTTCAACTGAAACAGGAGACGGGCATTCCCATCCGTATCGTACAGGACCTGCTTGACAACCTGACACGGGTGCATCTCCTGACGGCCGTGGAGTCGCTTCACGAGAAAGACGGCGAGACGCGCTATCTGCCCGTGGAGAGCGAACAGCATCAGACGGTCGGAACACTGGTCGACCGACTGGAGTCCATGGGCAAATGGACGCTCGACATCGACGTGAAAAAGCAGTTGGAAGACATGGAGTGGGGCGAGTTTTACGAGGTGCGCCACGACTATCTCAGTCGACTTCGTGAAATTCCGCTCCGCAAGGACGCCATACAATAAAATCACGATTTATCAGTTTGTAAAGATATATGGATACGATATTGGACGATTACCAGCATCGGGTGGAGGCGCAAATCGCGGCCCACGACGGCGAGGCGGGTTTTCCGCGCATGGACGACTACGGTTTTACGCGCGATGACCTGGACGATTATCTCTTCGACGTGCAGGCCATCATGGACAGTGAGGGTTCGCAGAAGACGCAATACACCGTCATGGGATTCTTCATCGTGTTGCCCGTACTGATATTCTCGGCCGTACCCGATGACAAAATGCCCGGCGGCAGCGACTGGGGCCTGTTTGTCGCCATCGCCTTCGGTCTGGTGCTGGCCCTGCTTGTCAAGTGTCTGATAAAACTTGTCATCCGTCTTCGGTTGAGGAATCGGGCCGACAAGAATATCGACCGTTATATTTCCGACATATTCAAATACAGAAAAGATGGAACTGCCTGATTTCATGTCCTACAGGGACAAATACAACAAACGCGCGTTTTACAACAAGATTTCTCAAATCGCCAAGCGGGCGGGCAGCAAACTCACCTATGCGGCGCTCATTCTCTTTTATACCCTGACGAGTGACAAGGTGAAGGCCAAGGATAAGGCGCTCATCATCGGTGCCTTGGGCTACCTGATTACGCCGCTCGACATCGTGCCCGACATGATTCCTCTGGCCGGACTGAGCGACGACTTGGGCGTTCTCATCTTCGTCTTGCAGAAGGTGTGGGGCGACGTGAGCGACGAGGTGAAGCAGAAGGCGCGCCGCCGTCTGCGCAAATGGTTTGACGACGACGAGATTCCCGCCGTCGACGACCTGTTCCGCGACGATCCCATGAACGAACCCGTATAGCCGATGGTGTGGCAATACGTGATTATCGCCGCCGTCTTGATTATTGCCGTAGGATATGCGGCATGGCGCGTGTTTCAGGCGTTGCGTCATGCCGGTGATCCCTGCTACGGTTGTCAGGGCTGTCAACTGCAACAGTTGCGCCGTCAGGCCCGGAAACGGGGGAAGTGCAGCGAGAGAAGGAGGTTATAAAGTGGAGTACGTTCCTCGTATATCCGGTTGCCCTTTCGTTCGAAAATATATAACGTTTTTTTGCCGTAACGCTAATATTTTGTCAGAAAACATTACCGTTTTACACCCATCAAAACGGGAAAAAGCGGTCATTCCAGCAGAACAAAAACGCGGTTTTTGCACCTTCGGAAGATGCCCCAATAGCAGCGGCGGAGCAAAACAGGCACTTTTGCTCCGCCGTTTCATAGGTTTTACGACGCAATACCTATGAAATGACGACGCGAAACAATAGGAATGACGAAGTCATTTCATATGAAATGACAGACCAAAACTGCCTGTTTTCCAAAATCGCCCTCCAAAAACCTCGATTTTACGCCATTTGAATCTTTCTCATTTCCCGCGTATTTCCGACCCGATGTC
>Ga0181612_129100_pt1 | contig 33003 bp, 14 predicted proteins | sample HoacroProtozoa21_FD_119630 | JGI IMG/M metagenome (GOLD analysis project Ga0181612, IMG submission 119630) | Hoatzin crop microbial communities from Cojedes, Venezuel. Combined Assembly of Gp0051906, Gp0051904, Gp0051908 | reverse complement strand
GTTTATGTAAGATTGAAGCCTTGTTAATATCATCATCATTGTTATTGTTCTAGTGTTGTGAATTCTTGTAGTTTTCTTGTGATATGCCTGAAAGCCTCAGCTGCTGGAATCAGGTGATCATTGGGCAAATTTCAAATTTCTTTTTTTTTTTAAACATAACTTCATAGGTTTCCTAGTTGTAGAAAGAATTTCAAAACCATACTTTGAGTGCAACTCAAACCATCTTATGTTATATAGCTATATCAGATGAGCCAAAGCACAAAATTTACAAAAAACCCGTCAGTGTGTGAAACACAGAAGCTGCCCTAAATATCCTAGCATTTAATTTAACTAACTCTGTTGTCCCCAATGCCAGGAATTACAATAAGCCTGGCATTCCTTGTTACCCTGTGAAATTACCTGCAAGGCCTTTTTGTATTGTTTCCATGCTGTTGTTTTCACGCTCAGCAGAGCATTAAGAGTCAAAGATGGGCAGCTCTTGCGGTAGTCTATGAATCGTGGGGCATTTTCCTCTGGACTCTATTGAAAATCCTCAAGGTGTTTATTGATGAATGCTTCCTAAGGGCCGTTATAATAGAGAATTCTCCTTTCTGCCTGCTCCTCAGTTCCTACAAGGCCCACCTGCTCCACATCTAGGCATGCTGTTTCAAAAAATATAAATACATTTTTTTCAGTATACCCTCTGTAATACGCCTTCAACAGAAGCTATGGATCAAGTATGCTTCTAGACCACAGGCACTCAGTCCTCCAGCTTTGAACGGTGCACTGCGATTTCCCCTCCATTTATTTCTATGGTGCTGACTGTGTGTGCGGTCATCCATAAGGGTGCTGAGATACCCTGGAGAGAGAAGGAATAGCTGTGGCTATTTTTCATTGTTATATACTTCACTTCGTAATAAATGAGATCCATAGCATGTGAACACTGGTCTTGTAGATCGTCATATCAGCAAGCATAAGGAACTTTATATGCCGCAAAGCTAAATAAAATAAAGTAAGTAAGGCTGCGAAAAATAGTCTGGTGAGACAGCAGCATTCAGGACTTTACAGTACATCTTCTCAGACTGAGAATGGCTTTAGGACTAACAGTAAGTCAAGAAGAATTAGTTTTAAAGCTAAAGCCATCATCTGTATCTCTATCTCTTCACTATCTCTATCTATATGCATAGGTAGCAGAAATGTATAGACTTGCATTTCCATTGTCTTGCAGATGACTTTGGGATAACAGAGACCAGCAAATAACTTGTGATCCAAAAAGGAAACAGCAGCACTGGCAACAGGACTCTTGTTCAATGTTCGTGATGGTGGTAAGTGGTGAGTGTTTATCTAGAGCAGAGCAGATCAGATGTGGAATTTTAAGACCAAAATTATAACAGATCTGGGTTTTGAAAAACCCCCATGGACTTACTGGCAGGGTATCTGTCTGTCTGCATCACAGTGCAGCAGGGTTGAATGGTCCAGCTGAGATCCTAAAGTGAATTTCTAAACCCAGTAGGGATTTTGACCACAATTCGAGGATGTGAACTATTGAACACCTAACCAGTGTTAAGAAAATTATGGATATCTATTTCCTGAACAGCGGTTATACTGCAGAAGATGAACTTTGCTGTTATTTGCACAACTCAGTGGTGCTTTGGTACCTCCTGCTTTTGCACAGTGGACAGGGTAAAGGCCAGTCCCAAGGCTGGGGTGATTTTGTGGATGCAGACAAGCATTAGCAAGAGGCTCCAGAATACCAGAGTTTAGTTCTAAAAAACCACATTCAGAATCACAAAATCATCCCAAAGAACAGCAGATGAAAAAATTTATACAGAATTTAAAAATAGTGCCAATCTGTCCAAAGCAAAACAATTAACCCCTTAAGACTTAGGTTACAGCTGACAGACCTGAAACATTTTATTTTGATTGGTTGGTTTTCCTGAACCATTTTTACTGATTTTAAAGTTTTACCCTCGTTCTGAAGAAGGAACAGGACTTCCCTTTTAACAGCGGAGTCCAGTGGTTCCATCTGTCTACAGCCTGATAGCCATTCACAGGATAAGAGGCTGGCTTTCTAATTTTGGTGGGGTTTGAAAACTCATGGCAGATTATAAACAGCAAGTTGACAGCTTCCTAGTAGTTATGGCCACTCTGGTGTATGACTTCTGAATATGTGAAAACCTATAGCTGGAAAGTAAGTCTTTCCCCTGAGGATGGTGCACAGACTCAGGTGTTCCACAGTCAGAAAATAGCTAGAATAAAATCTTCCATAGTGAGGACTTCTGGAGGTGAGGACTCTCTCTTGCAACTCGTTTGGCGTCATAACATTATAAAATCACACACGAAAATTTGCATACTAGCACAATTCTCCCACAGTTTCAAAATACAGTGGGTTTTTTCACTGTTTGCCTTGGAGTGAGTTGAGAGAATTCTGGTTTGGTTAAACTTGCTGCCTTTCAGATAAAAAACAGCAGCAATTTTCTGCTTGAATTTCTCTGTGACTAAGTCCATTGATCATCCTTTCTCTCTGTGAGTGAGGAGTGTGTTTTCTCTTTAATAACTCCTATCCTTCTCCCTGAATATTTTTTTCTCTCCCCTTCACTTGTTTGTGTTGTGTTGGTCAGTCCAGTGCACTATTCCTCAGAGAGACAGAGAGAGTGCAAAATTGAAGTTATTTTATGCTTGGTCTCCCTCGGTCCCAATTTTCAAATCTTCATGTCAATTTTCACACATCAGTGTCATATGGTGAATGCTATGGAAATTTCAGTGGGGTCCTTGGGAGACAATTTACACAGGACCCCCTATCCCCCCGCCTCCGCCAACCAGGCTGCAGCCTCTGCCATTACAAAGAATAAGTGGATTTCTAATTAATGTGGATTTAAAAATATAACTACATTCAGAAATTTTCCCATTATTTGCCTCTTTTGCAATGTGAGTTCAGATAAATAAAAGCTCTCTCCCTCTCTTTCTCCCCCCCTTCTAATAAATTGGCTTGAGTTAAATTAATAAAAATTACAGCATGCTGAAAGAGAAGATCAACTCATTATTCATTTTACTTTTTTTTATAAAATGTATGTTGAAAAAGGTTTATCATGCAACTAATTTGGTAATCACCAGTTAGAAAATGCACTCATTGCCACCTACCTAGATGAATCAGAAGGTTAGTAGTGAATGAAACATGGTACAGTTTGGATGGGTAATTATACCTTCTTGTAAACTAATGAACATACATTGTCTTAAGAGTCCTCATTGAGTAAAATCCTAGCAACAAATGCCAAAGCTCAGCTGACACCATCAGAGCATTTCAGTCATTGACCTTAAAATGGGCCCCTGACATCAGAAAGGGGTACATGGAGCCTACTGCTTTTTACAGTCATAATTATTGTCTCTGTGGAGGGGAAAGGGAAGACAAAATTGTCAAGATTATATCTCTGAGCATTTTAAACCTTATCCATTCATGAGGAGACCTAAACTGCCTCTGATCCTCAGTCTTTTGGACTGGCACCTAAAGAAAGATTTTCTAACTCTGTCACTCATGCAGGGTTTTTGTTGTTTTTTTTGTGGTTTTTTTTTTTTTTTTGAAAGCAGAGTAAATAGTAATAGGGAAAAACTGATGCCTGTCTTTTCTGAAAACCTCCATCTTCCCTCAGCACCCCCATGCTTTGTGGACACTCAGAACCTCTTGCAGGTTCCCTGCCATACCAAAAAGAAACTTCTTATCCCTCAGTATCTGTACGTCCTTCCCCTCATCCTCGTCTGGTTTTTCGCAGACAGAAAACTGTCTCAGGAATAACAGTGGATAGTGAGATGGTTGAGGGAGTTTTTCTTTTGAAAGCTCTGGTGATCAGGTTTGGGCTTCGCAATGCAACATCCCTTCCAGGAGATGCAGAAATGAGAAACACATCATCCTCCCATTTGTTTAACTGGCTTCAAAGCCAGTTTGAATGTGTGCAACAGCACACTGCAAACCTCTACCAAGCCCCCTTCCCTCATGATTTTGTGAGCAGCCTCTGGAAGAGATAGCTTTATCGGGATCGTTATCCTTCTTCGATCTGGCCAGAGGGATATGAACTGGATGAGTGCTCTGTTGTGCCACACTGAGACCAGCCAGTGCTGTCCACAGGGTGGGCAGGCAACAACACACTGTAGCTTGAAGTTGTTTTGATAACATGATCCTCAGAAGGGCTGGAGAAAATATATTTGTCGGGCATGTTGCCACTTTACTGCTGGCTGTGATCTTATCATATCTCCCAGTCCAAGGCAGGGGTAGACCAGGTGAATTCCTGAAGGACAAAGAAGGAAAAAGAAGCTCCTGTAGGTCCTGGGGCTGCCTCATCCCTTGAGGTGCTGCTGTCTCTGGAGGCAGTACTCAGCCAGTCTTAGGGAGGTCCTTGAGGATACTGAGGCCTGCAGGGACCATCTAATGTAAAGCTGAACACTGTGGGAAATGTTCACTGTAAACCATGTGAAGACCTCAGTTTTGTGCCTTGCTAGGGAAATTAGTGTTGGAGCGGTGACCAAGATCATCCCAATTTATCAGAGACCTGCCTGTAGCACTGCTCTAGCAAGTCTTCTGGTGGCGGATGAGGTGCAAACTCTGGGACAACTTTGCACCATGCAGTTATACAACCATCAGCTGAGAGCTGCAAAACTCGCCATTCTCACCAGCTCCACTGAAATTCAGAACAGCCTACATCTAGGCTTAAACCATCCAAGGCATTTTCACCCCTGGAGATGCCTGCGTTACACTGATGTAGCTGGCAGAAGGATAGAGCCCTTAGTTGTATTATATATGTACTCCTGTGTAGAGAGGGGCAATCCACCAAAGCAAGGCCCCATAGCACGTAACTCACAGAGTGGGCACGTGGCTCTGTGTGTGTGTGTGCATGTGTGCACCTGGGTATGCAAGAGACAGAGAGAAAGGTGAGATAGATCAGGAAACATATGAGAGATGAGACTGGAGAGATGACTTCCAGAATGTACAGCCACCATCAGAAACTCTGTCTTTCCAGATGCAGTGGTTTGCGCTGCTGGTGCTTCTCTCTTAACTTGACAGCTCAACTCTTAGCCCAGCTCATAGCTGCCGCCTATAAATTTAATTAGAATGGGGGTAGGGGAGGAACAAGCCTGTACGGCACTTGGCACAGTGCTGAAAATAACCAGCTTTAATACCTTTGACATTGAAGCACCTGCTCAGGGCACAAACCGCTGTACAGCTGACCAACCCTTCTCTGAAGACAGAATGTGTCACTTCACTTGGCCTTAAAATGTGCAGCCCACCCTGATAAACCAGGGAATCGCATGCACAGCTCTGAGACTCTGCCTTTCGTACGGCACCAAGAGGCAGTGTTTCACTCTGGAGTAACTGGAGAGGGACGTTCAGCATCCCTGACCATGTGAAAAGGGAGAGGCTCAGCCGCTGCAGTGGCCGCTGTGCCTCATGTATTTCATTTTTCTCTTTCTGATGTAGTGGGCTATTTCCTGTGTTTGCAACTAAGCGCTGCGCTGCAGCCAGCCGTGAACAGTTCTGCTGGCCCAGCTGGCCTCTTGCTTTAATGCTATTCTCAGGACTTTCCCTGGGTAAAGCGGTGAAGTAAACAGGTTGGAGCTTTGCCCACACATATATATTTAATTGTGTGCTGATTTTATACTAGAGAGATGTAACAGACCAACCACTTCAGACAGAAATCTCCCAGCTGAGGCAACAGGTTAGAGGCTCCCCCCACTTTTGGTGCTTTTTGAGGTGTAGCAGCTCTCAGCTAGATAGTGACTCCTTGACAGAGGTTGAATATTTTATACCGTTTGTGATGACCTCTAGGGAGGGAGGAAGCAATTTAGGGTTTCGGGAGGTATTTGCCCTCTGCCCCAAGCATGCTGCAGGGATCTACTTATGATCGTGGCTTTGGGTCGTGGTGTTTGGATATGTCCCAGCTGAGAAGAGAAAGCCCCTGAGCTCCTCTCACAGAGTCCAGTGGTGACAGTGTGCCAGAATGCAAATGAAACGTGGATCACATTTGACCTTTTTACCACCAGCAAAAGGCAACACTGCAGCAGCTAGAACAAGTTTTCAAAAGTGTGATTTATTTATTTTTTTTAATTGTGTAAAACAAATTTAGTTTCAAGAAAGTTAATCAAATTCAAATCAAAATCAGATTTTACCCCTCCAAATGCGGGGGTATTTTCCTTGTCTTCAGGGAAGGACTCAGTGGAAATGCGCTTAACTTCAGGAAGAGTCTACTAGTGTCTTGAATTCATCTTCATCACACCCTTTTCTTTTTAGGGTCCTTCTGCCATGCACCATGGCACACTACCTACATCCCTCCGGTCCTAAACCCTGAAGCAGCCACGTGTGCTCAGGCCTGAGCCTGAACCAGCACCCCCAGCCTCTGAGCGGGGCATCATGCCAGGCAAAAGGGGTGCAAGCAGCCTTTGCATAAACCGTGCAAGACCTCAGAGGGCAAGACAATATACTGTTTACATATGCTATCGAATTGTGCAATGTTAGACCTATTCAGACTTTGCAAACTCCTTCAAGAGATCAGACTACCAAGCACCACAAGTAGAGTCGTGACTATGCAACAGCCCGGAATGCAACTGTTCTAATGTGAAGTTATTACCGAAGGAACAGTGTTGATACCTGTGTTAAGCCTCTGAGCATTGCCCAGTGTGAACTATGTGTTTCCACAAGACTGAGCAGACCCAGACAGAGCTGATTGCTCTTGCAGTTAATAAAAAGCGCTGCCCTTTCTCTCCTGACAATCCCGACACCTGAGTGCTTCCTCTGTATGACAGTTAGCACATTCTGGTTGCTCAGTGGCCTGTGAGAAATGAGCCTCTTCTCAATTTAGTTCCTATCATCAGACAAGCAGTACACACAATAAAATACACACCTTGACAGTCAGCCCCCAAAGTAGCCCAGGGACCGAGGGTCTGGACTTCTCTTTCTCTCATACGCAAACCCCATAAAACTGATATAATTTATTGGGCTGGATTCTGCTCTCTGCTACCTTCAGGTAAATCAGAGTAACTCCACCGAGGTCAAAAGAGCCACTCTGGTTCAGTGTCAAAGAACAGAATAGCCTAGAGCAGGGGAACCTTTGCTGACCCCACCACGTTTCTTCTCTAGATGGAGCTTGTCAAGCTCTCCTGACTTGCATTGACAGCCGTGGTCTGTCACAAGGTCGCCCTCAATCAGCACGAGCAAAATGCACTGCCTCTGCTGCTGGTTAGCTGAGTGTTTGGCCCAGGAACTGGCCTTCCTGCAGCAAAGAGCATCAGGAGGTGTATGATCTCCTCCCTTCCCAGGATGGGGAGAAAGGCGCGTGGTAGAGCCGCTGGTGGGCTGGGACAGAAGCGGGTGGATGTTTCAATGGGCTTTGCTCCAGCCCAGCCCAGCCCGTCAGGTCATGTCAAATGGAGCTAATATAAATGTCAGTGTGCTGCTTTCAGTTGTGAAATCTTTGTTTGTTGTAATGCAGTTCATTTTCTGTCTTTCAGTTCTATGAGTGCTATCAGCTGACATGTCTGGCTGGTATCCTCTGCCAAAAATACACGTGCTCTCAAAATTTCTCAGGAGTTGTTTGTTTTTCCCCACGGTGACACACTCATGTCAAATTTCTTCCTAGCTCTGTGAGACACAAGACTGTGCACACCTACAGATAAGTAGTTTAACATTTCAAGGACAGAAGCTCTCAATCCGAGCAAGACACAGGGTGGATTTGCAGGCCTGATTTGGGGTAGGTGCAAAAGGTGGCAGTGCTCTTTGAAGCTTCTTTGGCATCCTCTCTTTTAAGATAAACAAAACCAGCAGAAATAGGTGATGTATAGCTCAGAGTATCATCAGTATTATTGTTATAGTTAAACAATATGTTGTTATTAACAGTAGCTTAAATTCATCTCTTATTGTTCCTTGCTTTTAGAACAAATTCAGTGACATTTTTGCAGGTCAAGCTGACACTGGAATTTATTCTGCTCCCTGGATCCTCCTCAGGGTTGTCCCATCCTGGCCCTCCATTGGTACAGTTGTCAGGTCCACTCCAGCTTCACTTTCTCTTCCACATCTGAGTCATTTGCCTCCTCTCTCCTGATGATGTCCACTCTCTTCCTCTCCTCCAGCCCCTCGTCCCCATACCTCATGTCTTCTTCCAATTGCATTTCTTTTATATATTCCTCAACTTCCTCTTTTTGTCTTTGTTTATTGTAGTGTACAAGCTCTTGCTGATTTCTCTGAAAATGGAATCAGGTTGGTTTTCCCTTCTTCCTCCCTCTCCATCACAGTCACAAACATTTTTCTTCTTTTCTTACAATTCTAAAGAAGAAGTCTAATTTCATCTCTTGATCTTTCCCTTCTCATTCCCTTCCTCATACTCCTGAACCTTTCACTGTTTTCTGTTCTCCAGCTCTCATAATACAACGCTTTATTTCTTCTATTTGTAAGGATCACTTTTTGTCTCTGTTTGGCTCTCTGCAAACCCCGCTCTCTTTCCTATGTAGGCTTGCTTCTCTGCCTTCTCTGTCCTACGTAGCCAACCTTGCAATCCATTGAAATAGCTCTCAACAAAAGCTTTGTGTATCTCTTGGGTAAAACTTGACAGCAGTATGCCAGCCCCAGCCTCTTAACCCATCAGCAATTTTCAGCATTGCTTGCTTTTTGAAATGTGTTCTTTTCAGCATCTGTGACACAGTCCTCTGTTGATGCTGCTCTTGTTGACTGAAGGCTCCTCATCATCTCCCCACCCTCTAGTTTTGTGTTGGCTTCACAGATACCAAACCTTGGTCTCTTCTTCTTCTGCTCCCATAGCCTTCTCTAGGCAACTTTGGCTGCTTATACAAACTCAAGTATCACTGCTATGACAATGACTCACAAATCTGCTCTAGACTTGTTTTCTTTTGTCCATAAGTAAAATTTCAGGCAGTGCCTTTGACATTTACTCACTCATGGTGAGCCATCTTAAGCTGACCATGAATCTCTAATTTCCCCTCCACAAAACAGCACTTCTTTGTCTCTCCTTTTTTCTCTCATGACCTGGGGCCCACACTTCTAGTGTAAGCAATTTCTTCAACTTGTTCACCTCCCTCTAATTTATTACGTATAGAATGTGTCTATGTCTTTCTGAGTTTTATTTACAACAAACAGAAAAGATACTGACTTTCCTGGACCTCCACACAACTGAAACTGTTTATAGAGGCTCAGAATTACTTGCATTTTACCTGTAGAAACATCCTTTTTTATGGACAAAGTGGAGCACATGCCTATTTTTTAAAATTGCTCTATAAATGTAATTTCTCTACCTTATCAGTGTGACCAAATCGTTGCTGTCTTGACTTCCTTCCCCTGGAAGAAAGATCTTTTTCCATGGCAGTTCTTCTGTTTCAACAAATACAAGCTACTCTTTATTTCAAAGACACTATTCTTACTCACTCACACACTACCACTTTATCTCCGTTTGCTGAAACGCTGCTGGTTGCAGTCAGGAGCAGGTCTTAGGGGCAGCCATGGAGCCAGAGCCCTGTCCACACTCTCAGGCTGACTGGCTAGAACATACACACTGTGTTATTCTAAAAGCAAGAAATATGTTTGCAAAACTCCCCTTCCCTTGATGCAGCTGTATTTGATGCTGGTGCAGGTTAGTATGCTATTTTCTTTTGCTCTTTTGCCAGTTTCTCTCCCCTTGCTTTTGCTTGTGCATTTCCTGAGACAAGAACAAGATTTTATATTTCTACAGTACCAAGCACAGTGACTTCCTAACCTCTGTGAAGGGGACGCTGAAATGCTTCATGCAATGCTAGTAATATATAATATTCATTAGAAAAGCGTTTTGAAATGGCAGTAGGGGAACAGAATGGGACAGTAACCAGAAACGCTGCCCCGAACCATGTGCTTGAGACATCCACGCTTTCACCTTATTGACTGGTGGATCAGCCCACCTGACTTCAGCTGCTCTGGCTGTTACACCAAAGTGTGCAGAAACGTAGGATCCCCAAGATCAGAACCAGTTCCTCTGGCCAGTGAGTGACAGCAATGTTTTTATTTTGGCAGGCCAGCATCATTCCAGCAAGCAGCATAGGGGAAAAACATGCACACACGCAGCCCTCTCCCGCCTGTGGCAGCCAGAACACCTTTCAGACATCCCACCTCACCTGCTGACACAATCTATCAGCACCCACCAAAATCAAATGCAGATAATTGGAAAGCGTTGACAGCCAAGGGACTGCTGGATTTGCATGCTAATTCCTCTATTTTAGCATCACACAGACAAACTACAGGTAAAATGAGACTCTGCACTTCATTCCAGATGATTTCCTGTCTTTTCCTCCACAGCACACACACATACACACACACATATACTTTCTCTTGGTTTTTGCTGTCCTGAAGCCAAAAATCAGCAGGAGTTTGCATTACATGTGCTTTCTGAAAAGCTGGCCAAGAATCGCAAGGGGCAACACGTTTTTGTCCTCTTGTTAGGACAGGGCTGCAAACTGCAACTGTAGATGAGTCTTTAAATGTCACAGCAGCACAGCTCATTGTGGGGAGCAGAAAGCGCTTTCTGCAGGTTGGGTTACAGCTTCCTCATGCTTTTTATGCCAGGGCTTATGATGCATTCCTGGCTCGTGTTTCACACAGTATTGTTGAAGTTTTGTTTCGAGTATCCAGCCTCTTCTCCTGTTCCACCACTGGTGTCTGCCCCTGCTTTAAGTCTACCAATTATTTCCTTTAAGTGTCAGCAGCACACCAGACACACTGAGATATAACCTTTCTTCAAGCTGATGCTGTTAAACTATTACTGGAAACTGAAGTCGCAGTTGACAAGTGCTACTTCAGCCACTAATAACTACTTCAGAACTGCTAGTGGTGTCTTGGCTCTGAATGTTGTGGCTGAGGGCTCAGGGAGAGCCTGTACAGGTCATTTAGAGCCATCCATCTGATCTAAAATGAGATCATTCAATCTCTTCTCTGGCTCTTCTCCTTGCTTGCCATGAGGTTCTCTGTTCATCCCCTCAGGTCTGCAGCAGTGGCTTGGCGGGGTGGCTGTAGTGGCTGTCCAGCTCCTAGAAGTCCGCACTTTGGGGTACACCTGTAGGATGTGACCCGAATTTCAGTGTTTTCAGCAAGAGAAAGGTGAGGGCTCCAATCCCCCAGTCCCTTCAGGCTGAATATGACACTTGCAGAGGACAAGGCTCTCCTTGCCTTCCTCCATCACAATTTTTCCTTTTTTTTTTTTTTTTTTTTTTTAAATCAGGTTGAACACCTTCGTGAGAAAAGTAGGATTCCTGTGTGGAAGGAGGATGAGTGCTTTGCCACACAGCCCAGCTTTGCAGCAGCAGGTAGGGAATATCTTTCCTTTCCTTTCACAGTCCCCGTTTTTCAGGCTTGACTCCTTCAGTCTAAACAAAACATCTGAGGAATCTCAGACCCAGAGGTTTCACAATTTGGCAGAGGTCACAAATATTTCCCTTATATTTTGGCAGGTTTTTGGCACAGTCATAGGATAAATTTGGAACAGAGTAATATAAGACAAGCCCAGATCATCTGGGTCACTGAGCCTTACACCCTGTTACTGCAGACAAGCCTGTAAGAGATGTGAAATCCAGAACAACCTCCAGTTTTCCTTTGCATCCTGCGCATAACAAGCCACAATGTAGTCTAACAAACTAAGTCTGACCTTTCAACAGAAAACAAATATGTCAGGTTTTAAGTCTCCTTGACATGACAGTATCTTCATCTAAATCCTGAAGTTATCCTTTCGATAGCCCAGCCTTGGTCTAATGTCTTTTAGAAAATGATGCTCATTTAATTCCTGAAATGTGAAATCTAGGTCTCAGGTCAAGAGCATAGATGTTCTTTAGCTGAAAAATTCAGATCCATCAGAGACTTTGTAAGAGTCTGTAACTTTTCAAACTTTGGATTTCAGCTAGAGTCTTGTATCTATATATGGTCTTTTGAAGAGTAGAATCTGAATAAAAATACCATTGAGAAATGGGGCAGGTTTTTTGCTTCCACCCCCACAATTTGGTGGGAGGCAAAGGACTTCTTCAGGACCACAACTTGTCTGCACAGAACAGATAGTCAGACCTTAGCCTACATTTTCTTCCTTCTTTACTCTGTACCCAGCCCTGAATTCCTTCTTTTGTTAAGAGTCTGATGGGACTCAGCAGGAGAATCCCCTAAGACTGGCAGGGTCAGATCACACAGATGAAGGGACTTGCAACCATGGGAGATATGGAACCACCTCAACCAGAGTAGGGCAGCTGCTTCATAGGGAAAATAAACCAAATTCTTATTTCAGTAATCATACGGGAAAATTAAACCTATTCCCAAGCAATAAGGAATCACCTCTTCATGGCTATAAAATGATGAACCTCTGGCCAAGCCACATATGCTTTGGTAGTAAAGTGATTAGCTGAATCTCTTGCCAGACAAATTTCTAACCCTCAGGAGTTGTGCTGGTTATGGGTGGGATGTGTCTACAGCTCAGGCAAATTTTCATCCTCAGTGGGAAACACAGCTGGGCCAAAAGAAAGCTTGTATTGCACCTGTATCTAGCACAGATTGTATATGCATATGAGTTTCCAGAAGGCAACAGAAAGCCCATTCATATGGCAATTGAGTCTTTATATCCTCTCCATGTGTATGAACTTATGGTTGTATGAACAGCTATATGCAGTTATTGAAGTATTTGACGATCAAAAGTGCTCAAGGCCTTCTTGTTCTATCTCATTCACCATTAAAGTTTTGTACAACCTTTTTACTGGTTTTCAGCCTGCAGTAAATACAAATGACTTGCCAATAAAAGCTGGTGTCTCCCTCTGTCAGGAGGACTATAGCATCATTGTTATTTAAGAGGTGGCAGTTTTGACACAATGCTTATTTAAAATTCGTAAAAGAAAAAAATAGATGATGTAATAAATCTGCACGTTGTTCCTAAGCAGCCGTTGAAAGTCTGAATGCTCTTCCCCTTTCCAAAAGCATCAGCCGTTTAATGTTTCCTAAGTTGTTTTTACATGAATTAGGGCGTTTGAGTGAAGCACTGTCAGTTACAAAACCACACTGTTGTCTCCAGCTAATTTGGTGTTAGCAGCTCTTTTAAACTGCTAAATCTAGTTTTTAGTGTATGATGATTTTGTTTTGTGATGGTGTAAAACAGCTGCTACTTTTCTGATGAGTTGCCTGTTTTCCATTTTATGTCTCTGCAAGATGCTGGGTTTCATCATGGCCCGGGCTGACAGGCAGCTGAGAACAACCTGCAAAAAAATCCAAAACACAGCAAACACCAAAGATCCCGAAATCCAGTGGTTCAACCATCCATACACCCAGACTCCAGAGCGATCAGTCATCCTCCCTCTTCACTTACCCCCTGAGATCCTTTCAATGCTGGACCGACACTAGGACAATCTAAAAAGGACAAGAAGGAAGGATTAGCAGGAAAGTAGGTTACTTGGTGCTTTAAGAGGACACGTGGGAGGACATCCAAACCCCCCAGGGCTGTTTCTGGGGGGCTGGTGCGGACTGAGATGGCTGTGCTCATTTTTTCACTGCTGTGCATGCTGCTAGAGTGGGATACTGAAACTTCCTTGCAGCAAGTGACAGGAGAGGTGGCATCTACCCAGGGTTTTCTGCACTGGGGTGACAGAAGACAGATGTCAATCAGGGTAAACTGTATTTAAGCATCAGGTGCGGTGCTTACTTCACCTGGATTCACCTGAATACCAGAATGAGAAATTAGAGCCAGATACCATCCTTTGTCCATTTTCATGTCCCTAACTTTTAGCAAAGACCCACTACAGCAGGCCAGGAAGGCTGGCAGTGGTGTGCTTCGTCTAGTCCTCCCCCTGGTATAGCAGTGGAAGGCAGCCCAGCCATTCAGAGCTCCTCCTCCTGGTTGGTGGTGCATCTCCTGAGGGTCAGGAGTGTTGTAACTATTCTCTCATACTCCCAGCGCTCTGTCCAGTTATGCCAGAAAGGTGAAATTATGGCTTGGAGTGTCTTTCCAACCTAACTATCACCCCACTTTCCTCAGACTCTGCTTGCCAGCCACTGCTTTTTCAGTGTAGTTTTGCCACTGAACTTCTGGAGTGCCAAAGTCTTCTCATCAGCAGGATCCAGGGTGCAGCTGCTGGTGGCAGTCAGCAGATGGAAGCAAGGGCTGGTCTGACTGAATTAGCTAGCCCTCGCTGCCATTTCAGAGGGCCTCCCTTAGGCAAAATTCATATTACCTTTGTGCAAGGTATCTTGCACTTGATGTTCACCAGTGGTGTTCTGCATGTCACCCTGTAGATACTTCGCTACTAACTTTCGCACACAGGCAAACAACCCTGCTTTGTTTAGTGGCAGAAGGCTGAACTATCGTCTTTGATCTTGTCTCATCCCATCTATGCTGTGGGCTGGCATTTGTTCCATGTGTGCAGAACCAAGAAAATGATGAAAAGCATAAAAGAAGCGCTCAGAGAGCTTCTCAAAGAGGTGAAGGCTAAGATCTTTCCAACACTAACCCACACCCCATAAAAAGTTCTTAGATTTGGATAGACAAATTGGAAGCAGCTTGCCTCCCTGATTCTTCCTTCCCTTTGCACTCCCACCCCTCCTCAGCACAACACGCAGGCTTTTCCAAAAGCTGTGCAACCCACTGAGCAGCGGTGGTCTAAACTGTTATGGAGATCTTAAACTGCTGAATTGTTACAAGCTAAAATTGACTGCAACTGAGCCTGTGAACTGAAGTGCTAGAAAGTGCATAAAGCGATGTGGGGAAAAGGTGCTAAGGATTTTGCTTCTTTATGTTTCTTTTTTTTTTCTTTTATTTCGCATGCAACACCATCATAAGCTTTCCAAGCAATCTTACCTTAACAAGTTCTGCATATCTCCCCCTCAGTAATCAATGGACAGTTTCTCCTGGTATTTCCAACATAAAAGGTATTCTCAGTTTGTCTTCTAATTTACTCGTTGTGGTGTCATTTCTGAAGAATTGTAGAAGTGCTTTGAAGTCAAATCCAGAGGGAAAAATGATGATGTGGATAATATGATATTTACTCCCCCTCAAGCTAGAAAAGCCTTTTTAGATTTTTAAAACTAAAAATCCTTTCTTAGCCTGTTTCACTCTATTCTGCATTGGTTTTATTTGCACCCTCATCACCAGAGCATCTGAACACCTTCAAGTAGTACATTAAGCAACGTGACTAACATCTGCCACGTATAGTTTACTCTATCTCTCTCTCAGCATCCTTAAAATGAATTTAGTGCTTCTGCTGGATCGATAGTGCTGGAGACAGACGGTCTCTGTTGAGCCTCAGTGCAGGCACAACATGTGTGAGACCCTCCCGACGGGTCACCCCAACCTGCTGCCTCTCTGCCCTCGCCCTCGAGTGCCAGCTTGTGCGTGCGGGCAGCGGTCTCGTAGACACAGCTCTGGACCAAATTTGCTCACAGCAGGCCAGAGAAGTCCAAGGTTTTCTGCCTTCCTCTGATGGCTTTGCTTACTTTTTAGTGTCAGTTACAATTTACAGCTACTGATGGACAAGAATGTAACTGTTTCTCACCATAAAAATCTTTCTCTACTACATTTCTGCTACTGGGAGCCTTTGACAAAGACAATGGTCTCAGACACTTGAATCCAAGTCAACACAGGTCCCATGCTGAACAGGGCTGGCAGCCCTCTCCTATGGAGCTAACAGCAGGAGCAAGATCTAGGCATCCTGAGGCACTGCAATTTCAAGCAATATATTTTCTTAACGGGCCAAGCATGCTTTGCCTAATTTTGCTTTCAATGCATGGGATTGTTATTGCTCAGTGGCCTCACGCAGGTGTTTAAGCAGTTTTGTGGTATGATTTTTCAGTAGCAGCATAAGGTTTTATTAACTGTTACCTAAAGAGTAACTTCAGAGGAAACGAGCATTTGCAGCCGGTTGTGACGGATGCGTGTGGAGCCACAGCAGAAGATTCAGGAGCCGGTGACCTCTCTGTCGTGGTCTGCTGTATTTTGGGTAACAGTGTGAGGTAACTGAAAAAGGACACTGGTTTTCATGCAGTAAGAAGAATTAGGAGAAACAGCATTACGAATAAATTTGTTTCCCCAGAAAGCTGTTGGTTTCTCAGCTCTGATAACATGAGACGGATAGTTCAATAGATGAATTAAATTCCAATGCTTGTGAGGATATTAGGGTGTGGGGTTTATTTTGTTCTACGAATACTCATTACATGGCACACTAGGTGACCAGGGTCTGAGTGGTAACCTACATTATACAGCTTTTGACACACAAGAGACCTCTGACCCACAACTTGGCCTTGTTCTAGTTCTGTAGTAGGTCAAAAACCAGGTGTGTAAAAATCATCTCTCCTCACTGCCACCAGCCTGTACCTTGCCATCCAGAAAAAAAAACAAACAGGTACCTGGCTGTTTGGAAACCCGGCACACTTCAGCAGGACCCACTCAAGTCAGGTTCCAGAGCCTGTTCCCCTGGACAAGATCCGAGACTGTGCTACAATATTAGCAGCAATGGAAACATGAGCTGTCTGATCAAGAGAGATAAATACATCTATTTCAGAACACATAATCCTACCACATATGTGGAGTAGTTTAACCATCAGCAAGTTGTCAAGCATTATTGAATGGAATTAGCTTCTTTATTTCTGGTCAGGATCAATCTTTTTTTCCCCTTCCCAGTACAAGGAGCACTTACATGTTACACATTGCAGCGCCTGGGGCAGATGACACTTGCCAAAGCGCTTGATGATCAATTCTGATACAAATCTGACATGAAGAGGCTTGAGAGAATCTGGATCAGATGAGCAACAGGAGAGATAAATCCACATTTAATGCTCCTAAATGTCTATGGGTGTTGTGTCCACCTCAAGCACATTAGTATCCAAAAGCAAGCACAATGCACTAGGACAACGTAGGGACTAGTACGTGGACAGAGTACAGGCGTGAGGGTGCCATTTCACATGCCTTTTCTAAATAGAATATTGTGGAAGGGTGGAACTGACAGCCCTTAAGAATTAGCTATGATATTAATTATAAAACCATGGAGCAGAGAAATGCTGATGGCCTCTTGTCCACCAACTCTGTGGTACAGAGGCCATGGGCAGAAAAAAAAGACTTTCCATGTTTTATTCACTAAAAATCTGTTAGATCTGCACCTCTGATTCAGAGATGAAAGAGAGACCTATTACCAGTCCCAGACCTTGGAGCCATGCCTTCATTTACCACCAGTCAGCTTTGCTCCTCTCCCTTTTTCTTTCCAAGCCTGGCTGGATACGAGTATTCATGAATGCTCTTTATTATTTCTCCCCTCACAGTTGCTTTTTTCTTCCCACACCTGCCAACATTAGCTCCTTTCTTTGAATCACACTGCTGTACAGCTTAATGCATGTGATCTCCATGCCAAGTTGTTATTTAATTTCCCAACAAAGTTCTTTTGGCGTGGAACGAGCTGAGCAGTAAGAGCACAGGTGGGGAGACACAGACAGGGGTGGGAAGGGGAACAAGAAGGAAGAGGGACTCAAATTTACGTTGCCTCTAGCTTCATGCATCAAAGTTGTGTTGTGAGTGGCTGGGGAGCAGCGTGGGTGGGGTGGAAATGACAGCAGGGGGTTCATCGATGGCAGGTTGCTGAATCAGGAACCCTGACACTTGAGAAGTACTCTGTCAGGAACATTAAGTATCCAGAAGTGATAAAGCTTCAATTTGCTAGTCCATTAGACTAATTACTGCAATAATTAAGTAACTACTTGATTAGAACTAATGGGTACCTAATTATCCAGGAGAAAAGTATCAGGTGGCAATTATCAGGTGGCAATTAATAGACTGGAGTTAATGTCTTAGCACTGTCTTTGTACGAATTCATAACCAAGGTAAAGAAAACAAACAATAACTTATTAATATTTATTGGTGCCACAGTGTTTTTCAGCTTGTTTCATTTACACAGAACCAATTAGTGAAAAGACAGTTAGTGTTGCAAAGACGTAAAGTGACTGAAGCAGGAGTTTGATTTTAAAGGAACAGGATCACATTAGCACTTACAAGCAAAGACAAATGGGTATCTGGTGCTACCAATTCATCAACAGAAGAAATCAGAGTAATTGAACTCGGTATTAATAATGAAACACACAGGAAGGCAGCTCCTGTCTTAATGGGGTTCACTTGAGCTTTGGTCCCTCCCTGAATCTTTATCAGCATTTTCTGCATTGCACGGGAAATGGAGGGAGCACCTTAGTGAATGAACAGGAACTTCCCGCTGGCATAGCTGGGAGACTCCACCGTAAAATCTTCCAGATCAATGCTGCAAACTCTCCAAAGGCGGCAAGTTTCCTGGAGAGCTAATGCCTGGTTGTAACGCTGCTACAAACACAGTTTCCATAATGAAAGTGAGGTGGTGGAACTGAATTCCTGCCCATACGCTGTGTTTACGTCTCCATTCCTGGTAATTTCCTCGTAGCTTGTCTCCCATTTTAAACATCACTTCTCATTCCCATGAATGAAGTTCAAAACCAGATCTAACCTGCTTTAGACGTCAGATGCATTAGGTGGGTTTTTTGTTTGTTTTTTTTTGGTGGGTCTTTTTCATAGCCATGAAAAGGGCCAGCTTCTCAGGTGACATAAATTGCTGTTGTTTCTTTGATGTCAACACAAATGTAGTGATTTATGCAGAATCATAATACAGCTTTCCCCACTCTCTACTCCAAGTTCAAGTGGCTTTAAATTCCCCAGCAGAAAAAGGAAAAAATGCTAGGGAATTCTTTTTTACAAATCTTTATGGTCCTAATGATCATTACTCCTCTTAAATGATCTTCAAACCCCAAACCGTTGTGCATGTAAGTTGTCTCTTTGTGTCTCTAAGGGAGAGCTGATATTAGCAAAATTACTCTCATGAAGAAGAGTTTTACAGTGTGGTATGCAATGAGCTGGCAATTGCTTTTAGAACACAGAAAGAAAGGTTCCCTTATAAAATTTAATCCTTTAAAATTCTGCTGTTAGCAAATGAAAGACCAAACTCTTCAATGGATTTATGTCAGTATAGTGAGATACAGCTCTGCACAATACGTGGTTTTATGGAAGCTGAGGATCTGGCCCCTACAACAGCTATTTTCCCTCCTCCATCCTTTTCTCTATGGTATAAATAAATGAAAGGCGTCCTAATCATATTTTAGACTGTTTGCAGAGTCATATGCTAAACCATAATGTCTGTATATTAGAACATGCGGAATGATAAATGGAGATAAATCTAAAATTTATAGAACATGAACATTTGCATAAACTGCAATATCCAAACATATAGGCTCTTAAGTAACTATTGTCACAAAGGGCATAAAAAATTCAACTTTGTTTCATGAAAAGAACTCAAATTCCTAACATGATTAAGATAATATATCATTTGTTCCCATCTTATTAAAGGCGTAATTGTTGTTAGACACAGAAGTGGCATCAACTCTAATCTGGCTTTATATATGTACAAATAGGAGGGGAGGTGAATGTGAAAATTGATGCTTTTGGTGATCCATAGGCATTTTATTAATGTTTGAATAATAACTGCCTGGAGGGCCTGTTATAAATTAAAGGGACGAATTGAGATATAAATTTTTATGAGGACTAGTTATACATTCCATTATGTGTTTAAAAATGAAGGAATTACTGTGAACACAGCAGAATTCACATTTATTTGAGGTGATTTGGATGGAAGGGAAGGTGCAGTGAAGGAAGCTGCACGCTGGCTGTAAGAAAGATGTATCTGTCCCTTTGAAAAGATATATCATATGTCATGCATGAACTCTGTTCTACAGGAGACTTTTCTCTGCAGCTGATTTCGCATGATTATTTATTTGACAACAGCAAGTGATGATATAGCAGCGAGTTTTTAGGCCACTTAGAGAAGAATTCTTATTCTTAAATCATAGAGGAGTTCCCAAACACAAACCACTGTCAAACTAGAGTTAATCTGAGAGAGGAACCCAGTAACCCCTTTGGCATTTATTTATCATTATTCCTTCTGTCTGGACATACACATCTTCATTTGCTGACCATCTATGGGACCAACGGTTTATTACAGAGCTTCCTCCTGCCCTTTGCTGTGGCTGTTTGTGGGAGCCCAGCTCTCATCGCTGAGTGAGCATCGTGCTCTCTTTGTTATCCACTAGCACAGATGCCCTGTGAGATCCTTGGGTAGTCCCATCAATGTGCTCCTGACGTGACATAGTGGGTGATGAGAATGCAGTATCTTCACTCAGGCAGCCATTTTCACCCAAAACTGTGTCTGTTCATAAGGGAGGGGATGCATGACCCCAGTACTCAGTCAATCGCTTAATATGTGGGGACTTGTTTTCCTCCCCCCAGTTTATTGGGATTGACCCCAAGGGCAAAGCATTTTAGAACAAATTCTTCAAGTTATTTAGTGCTTAAACCCTGTGTAGAGGCTTGATTGCTCTTGATTTCAATAGGTGCCAGCAAACTGATGGCTTGGAGGTCCTGAGCTGGATTCTCTCTGCCTCAGTTCCCTGTCTGTATAACAGGGGAGACTCACAGGAGAGGTTTGAGGAGGAAAGTGTTCATTGTGATGATATCTGGAGAGATGACAATGCAGTATCGTCTGCAGACATCCTACACCAATGTAGCAGCTGTGCTACTGTGTGCCAGTGTTGCTTTGTTGTAAGACACACAGCACAGGAGTCTTCAATTTTGCAGTCTCTCATGTGAGTCAATTAATTTTATAGGCTTTTGTTTGTTTGTTTCTCCCAACCCTCACTTTAATCAGGCTCACAAGTGCTAGGCATGTACTTTTTTTTGGACTAGGCCTGATTCATTGGGACAAAAGTTTTGCTGATGTTCTCGGCTTGCAGAGAGCCTGAAGCATTAATGAAATTCATAAAACATTGAGACCTAGCTCAACCTCATTTCCCATCTTTGGAGAAGAGCGGCTGGGAGTGTCTTTTGATCTACAAACGGTATTATTTTTTTTTTTCCCAAGGTGGAAATGAATTGGTCTGCAAGAAATATGACAAAATGTCCTCACGGTTCTCATTAAGGTTCCTACTTTTAGCAGCCCTTTGAATCTGGACTGGCTCCCCAGGCAGCATAGTCTATGACAGTAAACCTCATCCTGTGATAGTAGGAGGAATGATCAGCTCTGCTTGGTTCCTTGTTCATTGACACAGTTGGTTCATCTTTCCTGGACATCAGTTCTTTGCCTCCAGTCTTGCAGCTGAGGAACCTGGTTTGTGACACTCCTAATTGTGCTCAGATCAGGTTCCCAGTATCCTTTACCTTCAACAATAGTACCATGGTTGTGTCTATCTCATCTTTAATGATACATAATGCAGGTCATTTCCCACAAAGTCATACAAGCAACCTAATTGCCTGGGAGCTGTTGTGAAAATATTGTCTGACAAGAACCGAAGGAGCAAAAAGTATTCTCCAGTCAAAAGCAGCCTTTTCTAACTGCATTACAGTACTGGACAAGTGGCTAATTAGGCAAGAATCATAGTGTCTGTCTTCCAAAAGTATGTTTTTTTTCTGTGTGTGCTACTGAAAGGACAGCTTCACAAGAGTTTCTTTAAGGAAGGTGCAGGGGAATGTTATAGAGAGTAAATTCTATGACAGAATTAGCAAATGTATTAAGTACAGTGCCAATCTGGTATAGCAGAAATGACTAAATACCCATCAGGGCCTGTCACTCGTCAAGAAGTGAAATCTTAGACCCATTTAAGTCAATGACAAATGTTCACAGAATCTGGCTGCAAGTTAATAAATGTTTGGAGCCTGTATAACTCAAACTCTAATATTTGTCAGATTAATTATTTGATTGAACTTATTGTCTGTCAAATAGTTTCTTTCTGGAGTTGGAATGCTTTGTGTTTTATTATCTACAGTTTTGATTAAGAAAACATCACAAAAGCATGGAGATACATCATTGCAAATTTTGTGCTGGGTCATAGGCAGTTATCATACATAATATGAAATAATATAACTAAATATGGGATTGTAAAGTGTTCAAAATCGGTCACAGCTGAGATTACATATTCTGCCTCCTTTAGGTCATTTCCTGGTTTGGGAGTACTTTAATATTCAACTTGAACATTCTTTTATCATATTCTTCTCTTTAGGCTATATATATGTAAAATAAAAAACCCAAAACTCTGCATGTCCACCAACTCCTTCAGTTTACCCTTGCTTTTAATACAAAACAGAGGATTTCAAGACTGTATACATCAGGTGTTTTCAGCAAAGTAGCAGCAGCAGCAGCAGCAAATCATAGACATTTGTCATTCCTTGGAGCTGTCTGACAGTTCTGACAATTCATTAGGCTGGGCTGAAAAGAGGTTTAGAAAGCAAAGGAAGGATCACAGGTAGTAGAGTTTCTTTTGCATGATCCAGTAATAGCTGATTTGTATCATTTTTGATGATGGATACACTCTTCAGATTAAATTCAGCTGAATTTTTTCCCTTTATTCTTCATTTTTTTCCTTGTTCTTTTTCCTCCAGCAGGAGCTTCTGGGCACGTTAGTCTAGATTTAGACCTCAATTTATCCCAAGAAGTAGATGCCAAGGAAATTCTTCCTGGTAGCTGCTGATATTTGTGGCTTACCAGAGCTAAGGAGAACTGAAGTGAGTTTTGCTATTCAGTGTCTACGTGGTGAGGCTTTTCTTTTTCATTGTGTTTGAGTTATATTCTTTTCTGTGGCTATACCATGACATGTGCCATTACTCAAAGTCAGAGTCATTCCTACCTGAATGTATGCAAACCAAACCTATGGCTTTGTTCAGCGATAAGTGCCTCCATTATCCCTCTCCTTCCACTTACCATTTCGTTTTGAGACTCGTAACGCAAGCAATTTTTTTGGCTCGAAGGTAATTCCTTTGCAATAATGCTGAATCTGCAGAATAGGCCACCTGGAAAATATTTGCTGTTCCATTGGAAAACATTTCCCTTTTCCAGGTTGATGGACTGTCTCAAATCATGCAACAATGTAAAATGCCTGGGTCAGATTCTGAGCTGACAAGGCAATGCTGTCCCACTAGAGAGTATCCCTGGGGTCAGACAGATGATGGTCACAGGGATCAGCAATATCACGGAGCCCGCTTAGTCCTACAGAGGATGAATAGCTTTCCATCTTCAGTTTGTCTATTTTATAGCTGCCACAGAAGAAAGAGTCTGAGATTGATCCTGACCTAGTAGTATTATATGTAGGTCCTACAATAGTAATATTTGCTCTTGACGACCATTGGAACGTAGTCATTTAAAGAACTCTAACATACCAATAAAAGGTGGCCTTGTACACAGCTTTTTGGTGTTTTTTTTCTTTACATGCGAGGTCTCCCAGACCCTCAAAGACATCATTTTCTAAGTACTTCCTAATTTGTACCTTCTCTTCTTCTTTGAGGTTCAAAGTGCTGACAGCTTCGCCTCAGCATCCACCTTGGACGCAACTCTTTCTTCAAGCAGAGTTGCCTACCTGTCTCAGCCAAAGGCTTTGCAGCTTTTAGCTGCTGGATACTCAGAGAGCGCCTAACCAGACTTTTTAGTTGGATGATCCCAGAGCTGGAAATTATGCCAACATTCTGCTTCTTCCAGCATGTCTTTATTGGCCTGACGTCAGCCCTTTTCTTGTGGAAATAAAGGTATTTCTGGCCCTGTGATCCTACGTGCAGGACTAGGTGGTTTAAAGCAATTGAGGATGACACTTGTGGACGCTGGTTTATGCGTCGTGTTGTCTAATGTGCCTCTGTATTTGCTTGTAGGTTTTGTGATTTTTGCAGTTGGTCGTGAATGGCAGGCTGCACTTGCTGGTTCATTATTCGGGAGTTGTGCATGTGGATTGAACTGTTGGCATTAATTATTTGTAATAGTGAGTCAGGCACTGAATTACAGGATCCTACCCATGGATATTAGAACAAACAAAGAAACAAACGATCCTCCTCTCCCTCCCATGACTTAAGTCACATTTTGCCTCCCATGACCTCAATTGGCCCTTTAAATTTTGTATCAAACATTAGAAAGAAAGAGGTCAAAGTAAGAGCCTGGTTAAAAAAAAAACCCACAGCCAACCCAGATGTGAACTATGGGAACTTGTCATCTTATCATCCTAATTGAAGTCATTCTGCAATGTATGACAGTCCATCATATATTCTGCCAGTCAGTGTGTCATACATGATGTGTAACGAGAGAGCTCATAAACCCAGAGGGGAAGCCCCTTCTTTTTTATTACTTTATTTGATCATTTTCATAAAAATTCCCCTTGCTCAATACAGAGGGACGTGTTTATTAGCCCCATTAAAGCTTTGTCCATTCATTTGACACTGTGATTTACACAACTTTACCCACAAAAGAATCCCATTATTTCCAGTCTGGAGAGGTGTCTTTTACATTGTGTGATGAAAAATAAGTATTTAACTCCACAGGTGAAGGCAAAGAATGGGGAGGTTGTTGTCAGAGGCTCAGAAGTAAACAAAAGGATGCTTTAGGTATAATTGACTCAGAGAAAGAAAACATTCCCAGTAAATACAGAAAAATAAATAAATAAAGATGCTTTTCCCAAGGAGTGGGAATTGAACCAGTCTCTGTGTGCCTTCATCAAAACCAGCAGAATTTGGCAAAATTTCCCTCTGTGTTCTACTCATGAATGTTTCTAGAAAATATCAGCTTTCATACGCAAATATTCTTGAAGTGAAATTGGTGGCTTCCTTTGAACACAGCTAGTGCCTCAAATCCCATCTGCTTTTCCTACAACACGCCCACTCATTATCTAGCTTATTTGGCTTTATTTTATTTTTTTTTTAAATGAACACAAATTAAGCTATTTAATCAAATATGTACATGATTACATGGCATTTTTGCATAAGAGTTATACACCCACGGAAATCATTAATCACAGATAACAACACTATGTTAAAATTAGACATTTTGCTTTCTTTCTTTTTTTGTGTGTGTGTGCTTTTTAACATAATATCCTGCGTAGCTCTAATTTCACCTCTACTCTCATTTGAATAAAGCAGGATTGTTTTACATCAAATTATTCATTTGTCTGTAGCTCAGATAATTGGTATTTATGTTTAGGCTTGATCTCAGAGGAATAATAATATAAAACTTGAAAATAACATTGGAAAGGATCGAGATTTTTTTTTTCCCGTTTTATCCCCTTTTGCTTGCACAGAGTGTCACCACGAATGTCCATGGGCAAACTGGATAAGAAAGAGTGTCACAGTGCAGGACAGCCTAGAAGATGACAGGTATTTCCAGGCATAGCAATGATGAGATCAAATTCCCCTCAACCTGCCTTGTTTGCTGATCTTTTAATCAGATTCAACTTCACTGCAGCTACAGCACAAGGTTCGCTGACAATGTATGACAGCATGTGACAGAAAAATATTTTGATTTTTTTTGGCCATTTGACGCTATTTCAGATAAATCTGAAGCCCAGCAGCATCTGATAAATCTACCGAACTATTTTAGCGGAGGTTTTAAGTTGTGTATAATTGAACTGCAGGGTTTGGGGTTTGTGTTCATATGTTTGCAGAGAAATTCAAACAGAAAAGCTGCGAAACGATTTAAACCCTTTGAGGTTAATGTGCCATGAAAGAGCATCAATGACCAAAGAGGACATTATTAAAAAGCAGCCAACCTAGCTCAAAAAGAACCACTGTGTGAAGCAAGAGCCCACAGAACAACACCCAGGGCTGTTTGTGATCCCACAAGGATATGTACTTCATCCCCTCTCTTCATCTCTCCAAATTTCTTCTGAACTGCTTCTGAGATGCATTCTTGAAAAAGGAAAACACTGAACGTGTCTTATCAACCTTTTCCCTACAATCTGCTTCACATTCCTCTCACACCCGTGTTCTCGCAGTGTCTTGGGGAAATGCTTGGATCAAAGAGAAGAGAGAACAAGGAAAGGAATGAAGCAAGAGAGAAACAGCAAAACCAAACCACTACTCTCCAAACTTTTTGACTAAACTCCTCTGTGAATCGTGTGCATGATTACAGCAAAGTTAAAACTGCCTTCTTCTTCGCCAGTACTTAATTCCTGCTTTTAAAATCAGGCTCCCTTTGATCTTGGGGACTGAAATGATCTGGAAATGAAACAGCCATTGCTTTGCAGAAAATCTGGATAGGGTCCCAGACATGGCTTTTACCTGGAAGGCTTCCAAAACAGGATGAAATCTCTCTAGTTTCAGAACAAATTGCAAGAGTTTTTTCTCTATGTCTAGTCCAACTGTGGAACTCTATCCCTGATGTCTGCTGGTTCCAAAAGCACAGATGTAATAACCTCTAAGGGGAACCAAGAGCGTTATTCCCCCCTCTGCCTCCCCTCCAAGGGTCAAGGGCTGGGAGAATTTTATTAAACTGAAGGTTTAAAGTTCTGGGCAAACTTAAGTTGATGAGACAGTTGGTTATAACCCAGGCTAGATCCAGCCATGTGAGGGTTGGAGAGGACAGAGGACCAGGAGCATCTGTAACATCTGGATCCTGTTGCAGGCACAGAAATATCTGCCTGGCTTCGCATGACCTGGTCCCAGAGCCAAAAGGACTGAGAAACATGGTTAAGAGACACCAAAGCAGGCTTTACCCTAGCAAATAAGTCCTACAGAGAAAGCAAACACATCTATATTTCTTTCAGTGTATTTCTTTTAGTTCATATATTTCCATATGTTGCAGGAATATTTCTTTTTTTGGGGCTTGCAACTCCATCTGATACTTGTACTGGGAGGGCTTGTGCCGGCAGATCGCTGCACTGTGGTGTTACACAGGGACCTGGACTGCCCTTACGAGGACAGGTAGATGGTAGGATAGAGGTAGCTTCTCCTCGGCTGTCTTTTTAATTAGATGAACTTCTCAATGCAATCGAGACAGCCAAGTTACTTCCTGTCGATGAGCTCCCACAGTGGCATTTTTTTAATTTACAAAATGAGTATGGGCTCTGTCTCTGAGGCATAGCGGTCCACAATAAAGAAACCTCTCTCTTTTTGTGTACTGGATGACCAGTCACTGCACAGTGCAATAACCCCGATCTAGGAAGTGTAAAGGAGAAAGGATGCCTGGGCACCAACACTAAGCGGAAAATGTGCTGAAATCTCATCGTCTGCCAAGACAATAAGAATCAATTTCCCTTGCACGTGTTATTAAGGAATTGGGGAATAATTATCTGCTTTAATACAAGCGTTTTCCTTCTGCGTGGTTAACTTCACTGATATCAACAGAGAGTGTGATGACTCTGAAATGACAGCTCCTGGTAGCACATTCTGGGATTAGCAAAAACAGGTTGTCACTTTACCCTAGTCAGGAACAGTCCGTCACTCTGTGCTGAGTGCTGGGCAGAAGAGCTGGGTTCTGCACCAGACATCTGACAGCCGAAGTGTGCCTGGTGGTTCTCAGGTTGGGCATGCAGGGCTAGCGGCTTCAACAGAAGACTCAGTTTTCTGATGTAGCTGCTATTTTGGCTATGCAGCTTCCAGACTGAAAGCACTCTGTCCTCTTTATGCTAAACGATGACCTGCATTAGCCTGGAGATCTTTGACCAGACCCCCTGCAAGGCATAGGGCTTTGTCTCTCCTAATTTCTCTGTTCTTTACAGCAGTGCACAATGCGTTGAGCTGAGCCTAAAATATTATGTACTTTAAAATGCCTGACTCTAATATCACTGTCTCTGTCTACTCAACAGTGCAAAGTGACAGTGCATACACAAGCCCATGGAAGGAATGGAGGGAGAGGCAGGACAAACACGCAAGACAGTAAGTCAGAGTAATGATGTGAAACAACCAAACGATCCTTTCATTCTCACTAAAGTTGTGAAAAGTCTGTCATATGGCCTCTGCGGAAATTAATCGGTACATGGAAAACTGCATAGCAACTGTGGGGACAATAGGAATCTGCCTATAAATTAAAGAAAGCTACTGTGAGTATGCAGAGGTATCTGGGGAAAGCACTTGGGGCAGACTAACAGGGCTCAGTGGAGCCAGGACAGGGTCTATAGAAAAGGATCCTTCAGTAAAGTCCATATTTTGTCAAAGTCAAGATATGTAGGAGCTGTAAAACAAAGCAAACTGTGTGCATGGAAGTAAAATAGAAATTTAGTCCAGCATCGTGTTCCTTTGAAAATGTCATAATCATTCTAAAAGGATGATGAAATATTTGTTTATTTTTTAAGAAAAATAAGAGGTGAAAAGACTAATTCTCAAAATCTGTGAAACATACACTGATGCGTTATTGAGGATTGGAAGGGTGTTGTTTTTGTAATTCTGTAGGCATCTCAGTCCTCTCATGAAATGATGTATGGGGCAATCGTCTGGTAGGGGCTGATGGGATGTAAATGAAACTAATTAAGGAAATGTCAAACATAATTAATAAAACAGGTTTAAGTTGCAAAAGCACTGTCAGGCTAAATGAATGGGTAAGAATGCCATGTTTCCATTGTTTTGGGGCTTGCTTCCTTATTTATTTATTTATTTACTTACTTATTCCTTGCTCACCCCCTTACCCTCCCACCAGTTTTTCGGCTGCACCATTCAATTAGATCTCAGAAAGCTCTTGGTAGCCTCTCGCATTTCCACCTTGCCCCCCTTCTGAGCTGGGGTCCCATGGTATAGGAGGAATATAAATTTGCCCTGTTGGCTTGCAGCCTGGGAAGAAGTAGAAAAAAAAATTAATTGCTAACTCCTCATCTTCCCCAAGTACTACAGGACATTAACATAACCAATTTGCTTGAACTCCTCACTGGCTGCTTAATAGAGCATCTGACCAGCTGATAAGAACTGGGTGCTGCTGCCTATGATACCTTGTTATTAGCATTTTCATAATATTCAAATGTTACAGCCTCATAATTCACTAGCCTCCATTCATTATTGATAAGTACAAAAAATAAATAAAAAGGGTTTATAAATAGCAAAGGGGGGTGAGCGACCTATAATTATGGCAAGCAAATTAGGGTGCGTACTAGAGTCAGTTACATTTGCCTAGGAGTAATGATGCTCAAGAACTTTTCCTCCTCAGGGACCAGAAAAATAATGGATTCCCTGGCAGCTGCAGATGGGCTAGGAAAGGCTGTCACGCAGAACACTGTTTGTATAAGTTAGGCCAAGCATATGGCTCTGTGTCCTGCCTGTAGCCACCTCCAGATATTGCAGTCTCAATGAAAAGAAATGAATACATAAATAAAAATAGCCCCTTGCTGGAAGAGGGTGGTGAAGGGATACGAGGAGGAGAAAGGTGGAGGGAAGGAAAAAGCAAACTACCTGAGAGAGTTCGCTGAGAAGTTTCTGCTGAGAACAAGCAGCTCAGGGACCAAATAGGGGTGATAACCTTAAAACTAGAGGCTGTTTAGCTGCATCACTGAAGAAAGAAAGATGAAATGTGATTCCTGGTAAAGCAAAACCTTTTCCATGTTGCAGTCCAAGACAGTCGTACTTATATACCAAAGTTTTGAGCCTAAGGTGATAAAAATTATGCTCCCACTTGAAAGTAGGAGCTACTAGAAATAAGCACTGGATACATTATAATTTAGTCCCTGTGGTTTTATTTCCATTAATCCAATCAAAAGCCTGTTTTCTTTACTAATGAAACTGGAATGAAACACAAAAGGGAGACTGACCTGTTAGCAGGTGACTGTTTCTTATAAGTTATTCATTAAAAACACCCTAACACTCTGGTGCTGAAGGAGGCTGTACCTACTTCTGTATAAATTAAACATAAGTGAGTTGGTTGCAAGGAAAAAAAAAAGTTATTGCTCTTAACTCCCAGTCATTGTACAGCATGGATGTGATGGAAACCGAACCAGAGCAGACATTTGCAGAGGACTGGAGACCAACCCTTGCATACCAGCTGCCCCAACGATTTTCAGTTCCAAGTAGCTCTGAACGGCCAGTTCTATTGTGGGCACAAATACTCGCAATGTTTTGCAATCAATGTACTTTAGATAAGATAGGAAAGGGCATTGATTTGGCCTTGCTTGCCAATGCTAGTGTAGGCTCAGGAATAGAAGGGAAAAACTTCAGCAGAAAAACTGCAGTTTGAGTGTCTTCTCCCTTTAATTTTTTCTTTATTAAATGTAGTGAAATTATTAGTGATTTTTTTTTGCCAGTATATTGTTGATTTGTGTCATTCAATCCTGCTATCTGGAACTTTGAAGAATGTGTCACTGGCATTTCTTGAAAAAACTCTATCTGAAAACACCAACCTGCCTACAAACTTCATAGTTTGTTTTTCAGTTTTTCCAATGATATTTTCAGTATCTTTATCGTCCAGCATTATTAGCAAGTGTCCACTCTGGACTGAATTCTTGTCTGAATATAAAATTCTTGAGAACTTTATTGCACCTTAGCAAAAAGTGAAGAGATGATATTTATGAGAGCAATCTTCCAATTAGCCACCCTCCACAGCCTGTGCCTGGACCTTGTCCATTTTGATACATATAACAAAAAGTCTAAACTGAAACTTACTCACCTTTATGTTCTGAAATCTGGCAAGGTTTGCACAGTAGACATAAGGTTGACAAATAACCCTACTTCTGCAGCAAGCTTTCTCCCCAGAACATCCCCAGTCCTGCAGATGTTCAGACCTGGGTCTGAGCTGTCCATCTCCAGCACGTGCATCCATCTTACAGAAGGATCCTTAGGCATCCTGTAGGCTCTGGTCTGCCTTAAATCTCACATTAACATCATTGAGGAGAAATACAAATTTAAACTGACACAGACTTTCTTGTCTCTTCCTTTGTGTTTAAACACAGATGGTTGCTTTTGTTGTGCCGACGCATTTCAGCCAATGCAAGAAGCAAAGTACTTAACTGGAATATATATCTCCTCTTTTCTCCAAACATACACAGTTTTTTTGTAGTTGAAGTGTCATTCTTAAGAATATATACAGTGTTTTCATGCATCTTGATCTAACTCATTAGTCCTTATAATTTATTGTTAACTACTTGGATGTAGCAGCCATGACAGCTTTGAGTAAAGTGTTTAAGCAGGCATCTGCTTTGTATAAATTATAGGAACCTTGGTCACACAACTTTTCAGAGAGAAACAAAGGTCTTTTACCAAAATCTGTAGCTTTTGGGATAGCGATTTATTTTTACTGTAAGAGGCGCTGGATCTTGGAAACAGTAACAGAGAAAATCCATGAACTACCTGCAGACTTGTTATTTACATTTGTATTTGGTATTGTGCTAATGGCTCCAAGGCAGGAGGAACATGATTGACACGGGGGTTTGGAGCTGGAAAACACTTTGTTGGTCTCAAATCAGCTCTTTGGAGGCTAAAACCCTGATTAACTATAGCTGGAGTGGATTGTCTTAATCTGACTGCTGTAGTACTGTATGTCTAGTCATTCAGGCTTATTTCTGTAAATACTTAGATAAGCTTGAATCAATTACTTCAATGTCTCCCTTTGTCTCCTACCATCAGAAATGGCATGATATCATGATATAAGCAGGCAGAACAGCAAGATCAGGGAAATTATACCTTTTGCACACAGAGCAAAGAAGATGTGTGTTAACACAAAAGGCAGACGTTGCCTTGGAAGATGGCTTCTCATACGCAAAGAAGGATGTTTCACATATTCGCTCAGTATCTCTCAAAAAGAAAAACTTATAACCAGGAAGGTTGCAAAATCAATGTTATTCTGAATATTAGACTGTCCCAAAGGCCTTTTCTCTTTTGATCACCCCTTCTGGCTTTTGACTGTCTGTGAGGCACCTGAAAGGATAGCAGGACTTTTGCTGGTGATACACAGTTGACCAAAGATCTGATGTGCCTGTGCTCTTGTTGCCTGCTCTCTTGCACTGCTTAGATTAATTTGGCTCACTCATGAAGCCTTGTGCATTGCACATCTCCTGACGAAAACCAAAGAAGTCTGACAGAGCAAACTAATTGAAACACAGTACTCTGCATCTCACTTTAGCACCACTGTTCCGTGCCAGAGACGCACGGTTCAAATTTAATAGAGTGCCGTGTCAGGGATGCCACTCACCGGGGTGAAATGCAATGCAATGGTGGACAAGCCTGGTGAATGCTTTTCCTCCTCAAAAGCAGCTTGGAGACATGACTTCACTCTCTTTAGTACGTCCGGATGCACAAAGGCATAGCTGTGAAGGTGATGGGATCATATCAAATCTACCCTAGCGCAGAGCTCTGGTTTAATTTTTATTTTTTTTTTTTATACCAGTGACTGGTCTCAGCTCTAATTAACCTACTCCCCTATCAGTCCATTCCCTCCCCACATGCCACTTTTTCTCCTTCCTCTCTGTGATCTCCATTTCACTGCAGAGATGGCCTGGCAAAGAGACATTATTCTATTTAGAAGCTGAGCACCTCACTAGGGGTGACAGGACTGCTTTTAGGTCATTTATCTAATTGCTCTTTGCAGATAAGAATTAATTAGCCCGATTATTTTTCTTAGTTTTTGGATGGTTTCCCCACCTGGAGAGAAGAAATTCCTCTATGTCAGTGATTAATTGCTGAGCCAGAAGCTTTCTGCCTTGCATTTGTAATAAATGCCAACTGATTCTTTAGGTCACATTAGGAACCAGGCAGATTGTGGTTAAAATGTACAGGATAATAAAGCATTTGTACAAACAAGATCATTGCCATTAGATTTTTATTAAATATTTTAATTTATCTGGAGGTTGAGGGACTGCGGGAATCAAAAGGTTTAAGGTCTCCTATTCCCAGCACTTTCTGATGAGAGACGCCCTATAGCCCTTTGATCTAAAACAGATGAACCTCGTGGAAGTGCTTCAGCTCAGGATTTGGCACAGCTGGTTTGTCTCATACTGATCTGCATGCTTGGAGGATCGTGAGTGTGCAGCCAGCTCGACTCAGATGTGACCACATTTTGTGAACTACAGTGGAATAGGAGTTTGGATGAGCTGAGGAGGAGACATTAAGATTTGTGTGTGAAATTACGGCAGGCTTATAGCTAGCTGAATTTAATGCAGTAGCAGGTCTCCTCTTCCTCCCTTTCCTTTCCTTTCCTTTCCTTTCCTTTCCTTTCCTTTCCTTTCCTTTCCTTTCCTTTCCTTTCCTTTCCTTTCCTTTCCTTTCCTTTCCTTTCCTTTCC
>Ga0181612_111527_pt1 | contig 33013 bp, 16 predicted proteins | sample HoacroProtozoa21_FD_119630 | JGI IMG/M metagenome (GOLD analysis project Ga0181612, IMG submission 119630) | Hoatzin crop microbial communities from Cojedes, Venezuel. Combined Assembly of Gp0051906, Gp0051904, Gp0051908 | reverse complement strand
GCTGCCTGCTGCTGCCCAGCGTGCTGGCTCTTGCAGCGGTGCTCTCAAGGGGAAAATGTTGTGAATGACACTGTTGCCCAGTAATTCCTGCTTTCTTTGCAGAGAGGGGTCATGGCTAAAAGCTCTGTCCATGACCCCTTTTACGATGTTGCCTTAAAGCACTCTGAGGACCATCAAGACACTTGGCTCCGCCACCCTACCTACCCTCCCTGCTTGTCATAAACTACAGACTCAAGGTGAGTGGAAAATAGCAAACAAGTTTAAATCTTTATGGGCAGAGCTAAGTAAATACACTGGCAAGTCTTCTCAATCATTCTTTCAAATAGAAGAAGGTTTAATCTGTGGGATGGTATTTCCAGCCCTTGTTTGCTTTGCATGCTCTGGGGCAGTGGGGTTTCCAGTGAGTTCGTCTTGAGCAAATCGAGCCTTCAAAGGTCCTGGCAAAAGTGAGAAGTGCTGTGAGCTGTGGAAACGTGCTGCCTTGTGGTGCTAGGCAAGCATGCATTTGTACCTGGTGTGTTCAGGCTTCTAGCTGAAACATCGTCTTTGTTTGGGCAAAAAGTGGGAGAAGGGGCTGACCGTGAAGAGTAAGAAAACGGTGTGCAATGGGGAATGGCTCACTAGTGTCCTGATCAGAGGGTAAGCGGTCCTGCGCTGGTAATGCAGTCAAACAGATGTAGGCCAAACACTGAATGAGATTTAAAATAAAGAAAATTGTATTTTTCCGTAAGCAAATGATAATATCATATACTTTTAAGAATCTTACTAGTTTTTTTTATATCTTGGACTGTAAATTGTCTAACCTGGTAGTTCTTCTTACAGGCCTGAATCCTGCTGGAGATATCTATCCAGCATATATCTGTAGGGATGTAAACGTTTGTACACATGCAGATATATCTGCATATATGTGTTTGTGTTCTGTTGCAGCCTTGCTAATGTCTAGCAGAACTGTTTTGTAGTATACTGTACAGAATATGTTTTGCAAATACTCTTACAGAATCAATTACAGAGTTAATTCAATAGCTATTAGTAATGAAACATAAATGCAACTTTACAATTCTGCCAGCTGGCTAAGGTAATATGCTTTCATCATCTACAGAAGCAAAGCATTTTTCAAATCTCTGGCTGAATACTAAAATCCAAAATGAAATTATAATTGCCAGAGGGTTTCATGGCAGTCTGTAGCCAGACCGAAGAGGACTCCTCCCTCTCATGTGTCCTGTAGGAGCTCTGCTCCGAAGCCCGGATCCACAGCTCATCACATCTGCTCAGGCGGGGCAGTCAATTGTCAAGAAATCTGTGTTTTCCAAGTACCAGTAGGAAACTGGTCGGGAGACTTCATCAGTTGGTTGATTTATATGAAAGAACACAGATTTGAGATCACAGCAATAGTTTTCAATTTGTTTTGACCTTTTTTCCACTCCTGTCAATGGTAGCAATTTCTTTTCTTGACCATGGCTGTATTTCTAGGCTTTGTGGGGATATAATATTTTTAGCTGGTCCTGTGTAAGTTCCCATCCTCCCCCACAGCACAGTTTCATATCTTTGTCAGCTGCACGTCATACCTATGTCTTCCACAATGTAGCGCATCCTCAGTACTCCTGTACTTGATGCTTTAACAGAGGTACACAGTGATATTTTGTAAGTAGTGATCCAGAAAACACAGACTCCTGTCATGTTAATAGCGTCTTTCGGTATATAGGATTTTTTTCTCTTTGTGGCCACTGGGTGGAGGAAAAACTGAAGAAGCTGAAAGTAGGAGCATAGAAGAAAGTGGCCTGATTTCCAGGACATTCAGGGGGCCTGCAAGTCCTCTTGTCTTGCTAACAATACTCTGCAGCTCCTGGAAATCAGATCATTTATTGAAGGTGCCCGACTTTGAAATATGACCGGCTGGGACTGGGCTTGTGGTAATTCCAAGACACAGTTCAGCAAAAAGGTCAAGAAAAAAGTATGCAGTGACCGAGCGAGCAAAGCTTGGGCAGTGTAAGGTGGCACGCTGAGCCAGCACCAGTGGAAACAGGGTTTGGAAGCCAGCTTTTCAGGAGGAGCTTGAGGAGCTTGCTAAGAGAGGGCAGTACTTATGCTTGCTTTTTCTTTATGGTTTCCCTCCCTATTAACTGAAGATCTGGGGACCAGAGGATTTGCAAAAATCAGTGGGCATGTGACTTGGCCATACAAACACATTTTCTGACTGCATGGTGTATTGCATGTAGAAATTAACTGTGGGCTCAATGATTTAAAAGCGTTCATTTTGATCCCCCTGTTGTATGTTAATCTAAGGTTATATGCAAGAAATTACTGTTTACAACCTAGTTTCTTCACTCTCCTGCAGGCTGGGGATGAGACTAGCCCCTTAAGTTGCTGCTAACACTTCTGCAGCATCGGCTTAAAATGAAAACGAAGCAGTTGCTTGGAAACCCTCCTCCTCTTTGTGCTACTTATTTTACTTTCTCAGAATGCATTTTTCCAGACTATTAATTGTAAGTAGAAAAAATATTACAGGTGGAGCTGCTGATGTCTCTTACTGTGACGATTGTGTAACATTGCCTCTTACAAGCTTCTGATTTGATTGACGTACACTTTGCCAGACTTCAACCATTTTGAATGAAATTTGGAGGAAATTTTCTGTGCTGGGTGTCTCCCTAAACTGTTTAAGAAAATTTCAGCCAAAATGACTCCTGAGAATAGAGCTAGAGAACAATACACTGGTAAAAGAATCTGGTGAACTTTGAAAAGGTAAAATATCTCAATGCCTGAAGCAAGGGCTTGATATTCAGTGGGGAAATGATTGTCTGAGTCTTTACCCAGGGACAGAAGTCTTACCATTTCTAATCCATGGACATTTGGCTAAATGGTAGGGATTTCCATAGCTTAAAATTTGGATGTGTCCCATAGGGACAGCTTTGGTATATTTAGCAGCTCAAATCAGAAGCATTTTCAGCCACACTGGCTACTCTGGACCCAACTGAAGTCAGCCCTCCAGGGGTTATGCCTTATTGAAGGGATATGCAGAAAGGGGATAAATTATGTGCCAAGAAATCCTAATTCTCACATCTCTGAGATCCCGAATACTTTGCTTTGCAACCTCAATGTTCTTATGCAACAGTTTTCTTGTGCAAAGTATATATTTTTAAACAGGATAATTTAAGCATCAACTGCATATATCTTAGAATTTATGCGGCACACATGGTATGGAAAACTATTTTTTTTTCTATACAATTTTATTACTGCCAATCTGTTGGGAATTCCAACAAGAATGGGATCCCATATCTTTGATAATGGGGATGTAAGTGCAAAAGGCTATGTGTAAAATTTTAAGTGTATGGATCCATAAAATGCCTCAGGGTTGCCCCTGTTATCTGTAGGAAACAGACCTACAGAGAATGCACTGGGACTGGGTAATACTGAGAAGGTAGCTTTCCTGACACTGGATCAATGATTTATTTTATTTTGGAAGTCTTTTCTGAGGAGTGGGGTGAGGGCAAGATAATTCTGAAGAGGGTTTAGCAGCATGAGATCTCTTGTGCAACTAAGCAAATAGCTGGCAGTCTGGTTACACAGAGTTTCAAAGTACACTAATCACGCAAATGTTTTTTGAGTAAAATAGTAAAATGATGTTTGTTTTAGTGGCATGCAGAATATGATACGTACTTCAAAGTTTTTATGTGGAAAAAAATATTGGTGGGAAGCCCTGGATTGTAGGAGTGAGACAGGAATTATTTGCCTCACTGTTTCTGGATATTACTACAAAAGAGTTTTTTCCCCCCATGTGCTAATGGCAGTGCTATGTAACTGGGTGTTTGGAGGCACAGAAGAACTATCTTGTGGTCAGCAGATTTTCATGTCTTTCTGGGTATTGCATCCCCTGAATAAGGGCAGGATGACGGGTCTGTGTAGACTAACAGGGCCATGAGGCATCATTTGGATAGAATAAAAAGGGGTATGGGGCAGAGAAGAGATACACATGTCTTTTTGACTGTGAAACTTGGTTTATAGTCAACAAAGGACTATCATCTACCTAAGTTACCTGGTCCTTCCTTTTCCACCTGAAAATTTTGTTTGGAATTGAGAGACTTTGGTGACTTTTTTAATGTTTTAAATATCTGGATATCCTGGAGACACAGTACCTTGCATAGTTGGTGTGTCCAGGCAGCTTGGCATGGCCCAGATACCCATCTCGCTGGGCCTGCTCTGCTCAGAGTATCTGGACATGGTATTCCCCAGGTTGTCCTGGCTAGAAATACTGCAGCCCAGGCCTACCAACCTGAAGTCAAACGGATGCTACATCTCAAATTCTCAAATTTCCATATCCCAGCAAGTTGGCAGAAGCTACGTATCAGCAGTGCTAAAATATGGCTGAAAGCTGCATGCATCTAATGGGAGCTGTGTGCTAGCATTCCCTCACTCAGCAGGGGTGTGATGAGTTTTTCATTAATATTAGCTCTCTGGAAGGAGCAGATGGTGCCAAGATCTTGCACCTCGTTGCCAGAATTACAGTCTGGAGCCAGCTGCATCATTTTCATTAGCTCTAGAGTTTCACAGACCCCTTCTAGCCTTCATTTACCTTTGTAAGTGGGATGAGAATGCCAGCTCAATGAACTGATGTGTTAAACATGAAGAATGTTGAATAATTATTCTGAGCATCAGTGCTGACTGATGAAGGAGTGCCACGTTTCCATCCTCTCTCTTGCTGATGGCATAAGTTGCTTTCACCAATAAAATCTGTAGACTCTAGAAAACTGGCGCTCAAGTTGCCTGGAGAAGGCCATAATGCAGCAGCAGCAGTAGGACTGTCCAAGGGCTGAATGGCAGGAAAGCCTCTGGCAGTTCTACATAACTGCTGCATGGATGGTGAGCCTCTTGAGAAGGGGTAGCAAAGAGGCAACCTGTGAAGAATGGATTAGATCGGTATTTTGTACTTCTGTCTTTGTGTATCGGATTGGTGAATGTGGCATCAACACAGACATGTTTCATAATACCAAGACGGCAGCATTAAAAATTCTTCTGTTCTATAAAGGACAATGATCAAATGAAGATAAAGATACTGTTGTAGGCCAGTAAAATGTAGTCATTATGGATAGTGCAGAGAGAGAGAGGAGAAATCAGAGGATCTTGAAGCAAATTACTCAAAGGCTTCTGAAATAGAAATAGCAACTTCAGGTTGCAGTGGTGTGGCAGGTTTCCATAGGCTCATTCAATTAACTACACTCTGCTTAAGCTCACTAGGAATGTGTTCAGACATATGACTGAAGATACAGTGTGTGTAGCTTGTACCAATAGCAAGAGGAATTTTGAACATTTGGTTTAAGTAATGCAATGTGTCATTTGCCTCCCAATGCACTCTAATCTGCTTTAAAACACAGATGGGTCCTCTCAATACTGATAGAGTATTGTAACTCATAGCGTTACAGACTTTAAATGTCCTGTTCATGGCAAAATAATGTAACTCTAAGGGAAAGGATATCTCCATCTTGCTGTTTGCATTTATTTGTCTAACTGTTCTGACTCTGGCATACAACCTCTCTTTTCCAGGAGCTGATCTGCATACAGAAGTCAATGGGAACATTGCTCTCAGCTTGGCAGGGGCTGTGAGGAGTACTGATAGAGATTATTGCTCTTGTTACACTGTAAATTTGGACAAGCTAGTTAAACAGTGCAGTCTTTTAAGTGGATGGCTGTGAAAGTTTTTTAAATCTTGTCTTTTGTCCCTTAATGGCTTTTCCCTGTTTGGTTTTTTTCATGTTGATCCAGTTGGTTTGATGCAAATGCAATGAAACCATCCAGGAATACACAAAAAGTATCATAAAATAACTTTCAGAACACTTAAAAGGGGCTCTCTAAGACTGCAGCTAGGTATAAAGGGGTCTCATGGTAGTGTTTCTTTCTTAAAAAAAGAACTTGTTGATTATTATTGTGCCTGGATTTAACAGAATGTAATTTATTCCTTTCCCTAACAGCTGGCAATTAAACACAAAAGGTGAAATACATCCCACTGAAGCAAAAGGCAAAACTCCCACTGTCTTTAGTGGGACCAGGAATTCACCCAAATTGTACATGGAGAAACACTTTGAACACGATGTTATAAGCTATGCTTTGTGGTAGTAAAGAGCTTTTATTAAGCTCACAGCTCTAGCTGTTCACATGATGCGTATGAGTGGTCTTTACTGCACTGCTGCTTTTCTGACTAGTTAAGGGCATGTATTACTAATTGTAAAAGGAGAATTGGTGGCTGTGTGCACGTTTCTTTCAGGCAATAGATACAAACAGGGCCTTCAGAGACCAGCCTGTGTCTGTGAGGTGGAGGAGATGTATCTCTTGTAAGAGAGGGAAGTCTTGTCCCAGCCTATATTTCTTTTTCCTGGGCCAAAGGAAGGCTTAGGGTCAGCTCCACCAGGTTTCTACTCCAGCCTTAGTCACTGGGATTAACTGACGCTGTGACTTCTTTAACCACGTCGGTTAATGAGTCCGTGACTGTTGACTGGCTGGTACCTACTCTCCCCGTGCAGTTACACCCCTCGCAGTAAGACAGTTACTATGATATCCACTTAAAAACAAAAGTGCTGTCCAGCCACACCGCTGCTTGTCTACCTCTGCCAGCTTGCCAAGGCGTCATTAAGGAAAGAACTATTGACCTCATTAGTAAATTAAAAAAATTTGGGCTAGGAACATACAAAATATAATTTGTGGGGTGAGAGGGAGGAGAAGAGTACCTGAGGCAGGGATTAATAATTATTTTGGCTCAAACTGCTCTCATAGCAAAGAGATTCTTGTTTAACTCTGACACCTTTTACCTGCTGTGGGGGCCTGCCAGGGGGCTTATCCACCCCCCTCCCCAGTCCCAGCCCATTTTCTGCTTGCAGCTTTCCATTGAGGTCTCAGGAGGAGGGAGAAAGGCAGGCAGGAGGAGAGAATTGACCAGAAATGAATGAAACGGAGTCGAGTGGGAACAGTGCAACTGCTACTCTCAGAGCCTGGGAGCTCTTGCGAGGCTCTTGGCTGCTCGTTCGTAGGGATATTGCTGCTTAGAGGACTGCAGTAGCCAGGAAGGGAAAAAGAAATGTTAAACAGCAACAAAGCTGAATGCATTAATTTCACCACAAAAGGGTATGGTAGCTGCCTTCTCAAGATAGCCTCAGACACGAAGATGGTGTGATGAGTGTAAAACATGCCTGTGCAGATCCGCTTCTGAAGGGCATTACGTATGCCCTTCACATGGAGTTATTTACATGCTTCAGCAGTGATCATTGTCCGTTGCGCTTTAGTTCCAACAGATGAAACTATCCCAAAAACAGCTTCTGCTGGAGCCTGCCAAATAAACCAGATAGTTTTGTGATTGTCTGGTGTGCTGGTGAAAGCAACATTTATTAGTGTGCTTCGCCCAAACAAAGGAGGGTCCGAAATAGGAGAAGCTTTTGCTTTCTGTTGATGCTTCCTCCAAGGATGTCTCTCCTCCTTCTGTTCGAATGTCAATAACTTGGAAGTCCTTAGGTAATGCAATTTTCTTTGCTTACTTCAACAGAGTGAAGTTAAACTCCATGGTGGTATAAATTAATGTGTGGGGCTGTTCCTGCACACTAAACACCCGACACTTCTCACGTGCAGGGAAGTGATGTTGGTCCCACCGTGGTCATGGGACAGAACGGCAGATTCTCTTCTCCCCCCAGTATAAGTTACATGCCTTGTTGATTCTTAAAGAAATTCAGCTTTAATACTCATTCACACTGCAGCAGCATGTAGGCTCCCAGGGTACGACAAATCGGGGTTTGTGGCTTTGGTGTTTTTTTCTATGTAATTGGACATGAAGATTGACTTGAAGAGATTCTTCTGGCAGAAGTAGGTGGATCGTTGAACATGCAGTGGAGCTTTTCTTGTTTAAGGATAGATTTCCTTCATGAAACCCACATAAAGAAGTCACCATTTAGAGAGGATTATTAACAAAGGATCTTTTTGTTCCCAGATCATACCCTATATAGTGAACACTGTGGCTTTTAAAGAGATTTCCTGTGTACAAAGGGTAGGATACAGTAACATTTTTTCAATTAGTATAATATTAAAAATATACAGTATGGTTGTACAGAGCTGAAAAATGGTGGTTTTGTGATATAGTCAAGGGAGTAAAACAGTGAAAAATACATTTTCATCTAGCAAAACTTGACATATGCATCCACTTCAGGATTTGTTAATAATGTTCTTAATTTGTAGCGTGTCATAGGAGGGCAGCATTAGTTATTGTAATGTTATATTTATGATGTTATCAGTAGCAGAGCTGCAGTATCGTTTTCACTACAGAGCAGATTACTGGGGATTTAACACGAAAGTTCAATAACAATAATTTAATATGTACTATGTACAGTTAGAATGATAGTTTTTCTCTCTCAGCAGGAAATAAAAGTGTTGGATCATTAAGCCTTGCTACCCTGTTCCCCATTTAGAAAAAAAATATACATATAGGTCCATATCGTTACATGGTTTCATTCTAATGTAGTTACATTGGCTTTAGTGGTGTGACTCTGATTTACATCAGGAAAGCATCCAGCCCAACTGTCAAAGATAGTATCTTTATATGGCCATAAAAGTCATGGAAGAAATAATATCAGGATATCAAAGGTATTGACTATATTTTAATACAGTTTGGCAAAAAAGAAACTGGAGGATTGAGGGAAAAGTGTGTTTACTTTTCAGTCTTTGACTTCTGACTTCTAGTTCAGAGCAAGCTGTCAAAGACCAAAAAACCACTGATTTCTAAAATTTTTTCTAACTGAATTTATTGCTTATGATTTGTGCTGAATTAACAGTCCTGGATACTTAAAGCCGTTTATATGGGTGGATTTCTGGATTCCCACACAAAGACAGATCGTTTCCATTTTTGGGAGGGGACTCTCTTTATTTGTCCCTCATTCAGTTCCAGGCATGCTGTTGATGCTTAACAAATAATCATAAATAACAATAAAGTCAGAGTAACGTGATCTATGCGACTGTCCTGGATGGGGCTTGGAAGATGAGACCCACCTTGTGCTGAGCCCCAGCAGTGCTGCACCTCTCCTGGTTGCTGCTCCTGTAGATACTTCCTGTGGACTGCAGGAGCGGCTGCTGGTCTCTGTCCATCTCTATAGGGGCTTTATAAGGTGCTCTAGCCTGCTCTCTTTTTCTTTTTTCTGACAGATTACGAATCCCCAACTTAAAGGAAGCGATTGCATACTGCTAAAAGCAATTTTTATTTGTTCCTTCTGGGGTCAGGCTGCTCATTTTGCACCTGAAGCTGAACATTTTTCGAGCCAAACCAGCCAGGATTGTTGCATCGTTCCCATATGTGTGAGGGGCAGAATGGCTTTCAGAACAGGGGGAAGGATGCTGTAGCGTAAGTGTTGACCTTTCAGCTGCACCGCCACCATGGGTAGTTGTCCATGTACTTGATATGAATTAAGAAAGAAGAAATTGGAAGATTACGTGGCAAATTTCTCAAGCTTAGTATCACATAAGAAACTGCAGCTGTTTCAAGTTTCCTATCTTCTCTTCAGACTTTCAGCCCTCTGCTCCTGTAAGGTGTCAGCCCAAATGTTGATTCCGGGTGTCACCGCAGGAGCAAAGGCCAGTAGTGCCTTGCAGGAAACACACACATCTTGCAGGACTGATCTGCAAAGTCTTTCTCCTTTCCTTATCCAGTAAATCCACTGGATGTAGTCAGTGAGTGGAGCAACAAGCTTAAAGTGCCCTATATAGGGGTTACATGTTGGCACTTGTGTTTAACTGCGTCACTTTGCTACTAAGAATGCTCTTGAGCAGATCACTTATACACGGAAACCTGAATTTGACAAAAGAGACCAACACAGGATAAGAATGACGTATCCTAAAATCAGGACGTGGGAAAAATGTGAAAAAACTGAGCCAGGTTTTTGGCCTTTGAAGACAGGGGAATGTCTGTGTAATAAGCTACCCTTTCTACCAGACTAAAAAGAAATCATTCTTTCTTATTGTTGTCAAATTGGCCTGAAGCATCACTGTGAATACATCTCGCTGTTTCCAGTTGCCTTTAACTGAGCTAGATATTGAATATTTGAGTTCTTTATAAACACAAGATGAAATTGTCATCATTTTCCAGAAGGCTCACAATGGGGTATAAACAATTCAGCTAAAGTAAAGTATTTACTAACAATCTCTGAAACACTGTAAAGATTATTTCCTTCTCTGTAGCTAGAAAATGCCACAGCTCCTGCCTCTGCCTCCACAGGAACGATCCATTGCTGGCTTACAGGCACTTCCTATGGGAAGGCAGAGTAAGAGTTGTTCCTTGCAGCGTTCAGTATCCAGTGTCTGCTGGTTACAGGGACAGTGATTTCTGGTAATGGTTGGTATCTGGCTGTTTATCAATGGCCAGAAAACCAGACATTAGCAGGACTTGGGCGTATGTGCTGAACTGATTGATGCTGCTGTATTATCAGAGTTGGCGTCCTTCAGATAAAATAAGGGAGGGTTTGTTTTTTTCACTCACTTCAATTACATCTCCACCTGCAAAGGAATGCCTTGTTTCTCTTTTATTAATGAAATTTTGGAATTTTTTTTCCTCATTTTCTCCCCTCTGTTCCCCCAACCTGCCACCCATTTCCCTGGCAGCTCAGCATACTTTGGATTAACAGGAAAAGGTTGTACCTGTCTGTAATGTTAACCCGGTCTGTTTCTTTGCCCTTGTGGGAATGAAAAAAATCCAATGGCATTACAAAAGGAACCATGAAGACTCCTAATGCCATCCTGTTCAGCATTCCCCTTCTTAGTAAAACAAGCTTTAATATTCAGGACATTGAGTAAGCTGTAGCGAGTGCCAATTTCTTGCTTGTATACTTGTTGCATTGCCAAAGTCTCTTTGGCTCTCCAACAGGGATGTACAATAGTAGAAATGAGTAAAGTGAAATACCAGATCCAGCTCTGATCAAACTCTGGAGGAGTTTTTATTTAGATTTGAACTTTCTCAAACCCGTTTCTATGCAATAGTGGCTGGCGCTTGGTGGCTTGCCACAGCATAAATATCATATAGTGGAATGTGCTTCGCTTTAGATTACCTGGGAAAAAAGCCTTTCCAGTTGTAATGCTTTAGAGGGTCTGTTTCCACTCTGGCTTCCCTCATCCTTCCTTTCTTGCTTTTTAACATCTGCATGTGAATATAATAGGGTTCAGATTGTAGCTGGTCATTTACAGAGAAGGAAGAGCACTGGCGTTGTAATTGAGATGTTACTGCCTGCCTCTATGGCACATATTAGCAGAGTAAAACATGCAGTCAATAAAGTGAAACAAAACAATAAAACTAAGCTCTTTGGTGCTCTGTTATAGGGTGTTATGCAACATAGAAACCTGAAGTCATAAAACTGAGAATGAGGGAAACCTTACACTTTCAAGAACAAAGGCATCCAAGCATTAAGTTGGGAACAGCACCAAACTTCCATTCTCTTTGCACCTGGAAGCAGTTAGTTTTAAAAGCCATACTGGTTTATACTGTTCTCTTCCAATTTAAATAGGGTCTTCACATGTTCTTGTTAGATGCTTATGCAGAAACATGGTTTTAATTAAGGCATGCATTGATCCAAGTCCAAAAGATACATTTATTTCGGAAGATAAATTCATTAGCCATAGGCATGAAAAGCTGGTGTTCTTACTGAGACAATTCCAGCCTTGGGAACTACATTCTGTATCCTTTCTAAGTGTAGAGTATGCCATACAACTCTGTTTTGTGTGGCATCAATCAAATATACTGTATCCTTAAGCCATTTGGCACAGTTAATTTTGAGAAATAAAGACAAGCTGAAGGAGGAAAATTAAGATGTATATGCATGGGAGGACAGATGTTTTCAGCTGTCAGATTTCACTAGTATTTATCAGTAATTTATGTGTGATACTTAGCTATGGAAAATAAATCCTAATTAATAATTTATTGAAATATATGAGTTTCAGTAAATTGCCCAGGCACATTAGCAAGTTTCATGAATGTCTTTGTAGGTATTTATAGCTTAAAGATATTTTTTCAATACTTCTTGTGGTGTAAATGAATAGACCTCTCGGGCATATGGTGTATTTTTCATCAGATGGGCATAACTCACTTCCTGCGCTTAGAAGTTGAAAAATGTGTAATGTTTTTCACAGTTCTTAGTTTGCTAAAATCTATTCCCCCCAAATATCCTCCCATATGTATTCCTGAAATGTCTGGGGGCACATGGAAAACATAAAATGGAAAAAATGTTGCACAAATACAAATGACTATCTATGACCATCTCTTTAAATTTGTAAATGATTAAAATATTTATGTAGTTATACAAGCTATATGCAGGAAAAAAGTTGCAAAACTATAACGTGAAAATTTAGGAAGAGTTGTGAGTTTGGAAAAATTAAGTTTTCTGCCTTGCTTTCTTTTTCTTCTACTTTTAGATAAAATTTGATATAATGTGCCAGTTTCTAAAAATGTATTAATGCGCATGCTTATAGGTGCTAAGAATGATGCACCATTTTCTGACAAACACTTTAAAGACTGGCCTTTTTCCATGAACTCAAATGATTTCAGGCAAACATATTCCTGAGTACCTTCATTCACAAGAAAGGCCCTGTTTGACTCCTGACCACTTTCATGCTTGATGTTTTTTATGGACCTCGTTTAAAGTCGGGGCACATGACAAATGTGCCTTGACATCAATGAACTTTGAACATGGCACTGCAGGTTCAAACGCTTGCAGGCCTGGGTCATTAGCGTGCCATCTGCTTTCCATGGGGCTACAGGACAGACCATATTGTACCATTTAAAGGGACTTGGACTGCGTGATCAGAAATGCTCTTCATTGACAAGTTTTTCTTCTTTGATTATACTGTATAAAGCTAAAGAAAATAAAGCTTTTCCACTTTATTACTGCTAGTATTGCATCTTTAGGCCTCGGTATTTGCATCTTTTCTTAGTGTGGAGTTAGTCAACATCGCTTGCAGTTTCTTGGTCTGTATAGAACTATCGGACACTGTGTGTCTCCTGAATCAGTAAAGTTTGAACGGTTCTGCACCAAGATTTTAGTCATGAAACACTGCATAGACAAATGAATCTTAACATTTCTTTTTACTGGTATCTGTGTATGTAACCATCACAAGGCCGGATAAATACTTGAACTCAAAACATTAAGTCACCGCTGATGAAAATATTGGTAGCCTTATGATGTGTTCTAAGTGAACAAACTTATAGCAAATTGGTTTCATGCAATGGTAGCACTGATACAGAAACTTCCCCACGTACTGTATATTTACTTCTTCTGTTTTCTACTCCACTTCAGGAGCTCAGCATGAAATAAACTGACAGTTTGCCAAAATTACTAGAGATGCATTGAAGAAGTCTCTGCTGTGCTCTGTGTGTCTTTGAATATAGATTACTTACAAGCCCATAAAAATACGAGTTGAGGCAATCAGATTACTGTATTTACCTTTAGTATTGAATTTCATTAGAAAATCCATTTACTTCAGCTCCTCAAAATCCAACCCTATTTGGTTTTGAAAAGCAGAATATATATGTTTCATTCATGTAATACAGGTTTGTACTTGTTTCATTAAATTAATTTTCTTCATATGTAAGTGCAAGTTTATAATTTTTGAGATGTGGGAAGTCTGAGGATGCAGTGGTTGTGGAAGGGAGTTAGTAGCCAACAAATGGTACTTTTTTCCACCTCAACATTTGCTTGCTTCCAGTTTTATTCACTCAAAGAATTACTACAAAGTTTTGAAGTGATCAAACAGACCAAAAATTTCTAGTGGCATTTTTTTGTTATTAGAAAAGCCTCCAAAAATAACAGACACATCCTCTCCCCAACCCCTCTACAGTCAAAATGAACAGAAAATTCATGTTCGTGGCATCACTAGGGGAAGATGTAGTGAAGAAGGAGGAAGAAATCACTGTGATTTTTTTCAAAAGCCTTATTATCTAGTAAAGTTGATTAAGCACACAGCCTTCAACCCGATGAATTAATTTTTCGTGTCACTTTTCTTGCTGGCTCTTTTGGTGATTTTTTTGTTGGCATTTTGAAGGACGCTGAAGCAAAACTAAGATTGTGCTTAGGAGATGTTTTCCATGTTGTCCCATTATTTATAAGTTCTTTTTGTTCTGTATCAGTATGGCATCTATTATAAAAAGACTTTGGTCTATGATCAGAGGTCCTACCTGTTACTCTGATTTCCAAAGAACAAAACTGGATAGAGTAGTTTGGGTCCCCACTGGACACGTTTAGATCAGAAAGTCTCTCAGGGCAATGTCAGCTTTGATTTGAAGAATCGTTGTTTTCTTCTTCTACTTCAGGCAAAATGCTTACCCAAACTACTGAAAATACATGAGCTAAGTTTGTGGCCTCTTAAAGGGGTGTAATACAACTCAGCGCTCTGGCTTTCTGCCTCCGGTGTTGCTCCTGAAGCACCAGACAGAGGGGCTCTGTTAGAGGTGAACCTTCACGAGCTCTTCTAACACTCAGAAATTTGCTCCTTTCCTAGTCAACAATCCTTAGAGCTTTTTCATGTTCAAGTGACTCTTTGTGCTTTTGTCTCTGTTTCTGGAAATCAGTCTTTCAATTAGTATAGATACAAACAAACACACTATGTACCATGTGTGTAACTATACTACGTCCATTCGTGCTAAACATTGAACGTACAGCTAGTTAGTGAGCATATAAATGAAGGCTATAGAAGAGGAACTAGTATATAAGATAGTAGGTAAAATGTAAAATCAGAGAATTCCAATGGTTTTCCGAGTTTTCTTTTTAAGAATTCAACAACCTACAATTTACTGAATATTAGAGGAGGATTTTACAGACTAAATAATGGCTGTTCATGAACTTAAGTGCCAGCACACAGATTTACTGTGGTGAACTACAGCATATCTTCCTTGGAGAAAAACATAGCCTTAAACACAGCTTTATAAGCACTGGAGTTACAGTATAATTTATAGTTATCATTTTAAGCACTGAATTTTCAGACCATTTCCCTCTGTTTTCTCACTGGTGAGGAATGTTCAAGGACTGTAATATCAGCATGTCTCCTATTACAAAGTTAAACTCCAGAAACATTTAACAAGGTGAAAGTTCTAAAATTAGCCTGTTTTCTCCAGCCCACACTCACACACCTGTGGGAGAATGTGGCCACGTACAGTGCACTCTACGCTTTCTTTCCTCATTACAAATGAAAACACTCTAACTTCGCATACAAAACCAAGCATTGCCTATTTTCATTAAGTCAAGAGACCTATTAATTCCCGATATAAACCATTCTGCTTGTCCTTCCTGAAGCTGGAGAGGGTATTTTCCTGTACCTTTGTCTGGCTTTTAGCACGTGATCTTTCTCCCACATTCCCTGGCCTCCCTATTGCTTGGTGCACCCCTGAAGGTTTGTGAATTCAGTTGTGCAGCTGGTGCATAGTAAAGGTATGTCTATGCATAAGGAGTTCAGCTAGTTCAAAGTTTTTAACTTTCTCCAACATGCTTTCAAGATATTTGATCAATATTTGCTCACTTTTCGTACTTGAAGTGTACTACCAAACCTGTGATTGCTAAACTTGGTGCAAGAAACCCCTAATTGTCAATGATCACTTTCAAGAGGTACATGACAGCCATAACAAGTCTAAGAAAATGAAAAGTTATTATTATTATATGATACAGGGTCTTTGTTACAGCCAGAAAAAATTTAGAAATTCGCAAACAAAGAAAGGTAGAGAACCACTGACTCAGATAATTTGTTTTCAAAGTAAAGGTCCTGAACCTTTTTGGATGTTTGTGGATCTATCTTATTTCTTAGAAACTATGTGTTTTACTGATGGCTTTGCAGGTTTTTAGCTGGCCTATCGGTGGGAGCTTCTTTGCGAAAAAAAGAGAATTTCCCAGGAACGACTGCAGTTGAAACAGTTTGCGGTACAGGTACCAAGCCGCTAGTATTAACTAACAAAAATGACCACACCACTTCATGCCCTGATGGTTTCTGTCACAAGTAGCTTAAAAGGTTTTTTTATGCATTGATGTGATGGAAGGAGCGGATGCGTTAGTTAAATATGTATGGATTTGAATAATCTGATTGACTGCCAGTTGACAGTAAATTGATCTGTGGTAAAGAGTCCATAGAAGCTGATTTTAACTGTAGTCCTTTTAACACAAGAGGAAGAGAGAATGCTGGTCCTATCATGAAATGGGCACTGGATGTGACTTGGCAGCCCTCGGAAAAACTTACTAGCTGCTTTGCTACTTGACTAAGCAAAGTGCACAATATATTGCTGCCAGTACTGAAAGTTTATACTTGTGTTGATCTGCACAACAGTAAAAATTGATTTTGATCCTAACATTAAAAAAGGGGAACAAAATTGGGAATATGTGGATAAACTCATCAACAGCTGGTCTCGGGCACAAATTTTACAGGAGAAGTTTTCAGGGGCAGCGATTGTTGCTTTGATATGTGTTGGCGTCGTGACTAACACTGAGGGGTAGCAATCTGGGCTTGGGGCTCGTAAGTGCCATGGTAAGACAAGCGACTGTTAAAGCACCCTCGCTGCTGCTAGCTTTGTGATATATCTGAGTACATACGTGTTTATAAAAATTATTTACACCATATCTTTGCTTTCCTTGTATTTCAGGATAGTTCTTAACCAAGGTAGAGAAGTAGGCTTGTGAACAACCAAGGGGAATAAAATTGTCACTGTGTTGCTGGCAGACTTTGCAATGAAAGTGCCATGTAAATTTTTTTCCCTATTTTTCTTTAACTAAGAATGAATAAAGGAGTTTTTCAGGCATAAGTCAAGTTGAAAATGATAATTATTTTTGTTGGAAACATGATGGAAAATAGAAAATTAGAGACAGATGAGTCACGTGATTCTTAGGTATAGACCCAACTTATGAAGTTCACTGCTTGGACTGCTGCCTTTGCAGCTAAGAAATCCTTTAATTTATTTATTTATTTTTAAAGTGATTCATTTGGCACACTGAAGTGAAAGGAATAGAGGAAAATATATTTTTCAAGTCTACTGTACACATAGTTTGGAGATAATAATCTACAAAGATTTCCAGTAAAAATTTTTGTTGTGTTGCTTTGGGTCTTGTAAAAAGTGAGGATTTCATAGCAGTTTCCAGCTATCTGTTCTCCAGTGGACCTTAAATGCAGACTAAAGAAGAAACCTCTCCTGAAAAGTTACTTCTTTGCCACTGAAACACTGACTGTTAGTAAATTAAGATAAACATTCTTTGTATAATTTATGATTTGATTGCTTTCAAAGCTGGAGTGCAGTGCTTGCAAAAGGACTTTTTTTTTTCTTTTTTAGCTTGCTTGGCTTGCAATGAGAAAAAGCATCATCTTAATCATATGTAAAAGGAAACGCAGGTTTCTTAGAAGAGATAACATTTTTCCCTATGTTACTGTAACACAGTAAATTTGGAAAATCCAAGCTGTCGTTCATTAGGTCTTGCTACAGGCTGGCTGCTGCTGAACATTCCCACCCAGTGGTGCCCATGAACAGTGGGAGCAAAAATAACCAATTGGGAAGCAATAAAATGAGAAGCAGATCGATGATGATGAAGATGTCTTGGGAGCGAATTCCATCTGCACAGTGCTCTTAAAGAGCTGTTGACTACATACAGTGCATTAGCATGTTAAAATACCTAGGAGAGAAGTCTTCAAGCAGGAAACTGGCTTGCTGATAGTTACATGAACAACACAAAGCTTGTGAGGGTCCAGGTTCTGTGCCCCTGCACAGCTGGTGTTGGATGCCATTGCTCAGAAATCTTCATGCTACTTTTGAGCAACAAGCGAGTCTCTATTTTGAATGTGAATGAGTGAAGTCAACTGCCCATTAATTTATACACATTTCCAGAGACTGTCCCAGGGTTTGGAATTAAATACTCCAGCACAAATCTCTTTAAACCTCTCCTAAATAAGAAATTATGCTAAAGCTCTTTAGTAAGGAGGTTCTCCCCCCTGTTGAAATAAAAATCAATTATGTTTGCTCTGCTGTGAACAATGTCGCTCCGTAGCCTTGCTTTCTAATTGGGTAATGCCTTAATGACCTGCTGGGAGGCTATGATGCATTGCTTTGGACCCTCTCTGCAGGCTTTTAGACTACCAGTCAGATGTCAATGAAGCTTGACTCAATAGGGGTTCTTTTTCTAAAATTCCATTATTCATCAGGGTTTATGCACTAAAATGATCACAAAATAAAACCTTCACATCAAGCAGAGTTAAATAGAATTATGGATGCTTTACTTCATTGTTAGACTCTGAGATTGTCACTGGATTAAAATTATGTTCTTTTTTATTTGTTAAATTTGATGAAAACTTATTCTTGGTTTTGTGTTTTTCTGTTAAGTATGGAAAGATGCAACTTTAAAGATTCTTTTCTTTTTTTAATAAGAAAGTGTGTATGTATTTTAAACAAGTTTTATCTATGACTGTTTATTTTAAACTATGAAACGAGTGCTTAAAAAAGCCTTATTTGCAGTCAGTGAGTGATAAATATGAGACCATTTATTTCACTTAAGAGCTTAGTCGAATCATTCTGTTTTTCTATCAGAATTGGACTAAATAGAATAAAAATCCTGTATTTGCTTTATACTTTCTTCCTAATGTCTAATAGAGTCCAGTAAAGTGGAATTTTAAAAACTCTTATTAGCTGTTTTATGAAACTAGTGCCCGAAGAGGGGAGATGCTAGTTCTGGAGAACTTCTCTTCCAGAGCAACAAGGACCATCCTTTGCTTTGCATGGAGAAGATGCTTTCCCTGATGAGAGCTTGAGGATATGTAACTATAAGAAAGGTAAATTTAAGCTGGAAAAGCATCTTTCCTGTTTAATACATACATATACACACATAAATATATAAATTCAATTTCAAAAGTAAAAGGAAATGACAAATGTATGTTTTCATAACAGCCTCAAGAAAAGTTTTACAGCCATTGAAACACAAGTAATTCTGTCATGCAGTAACAAATTAGGAGTTACCAGGGCAACTGCATGTAATAATTTATTCATACTACCTCTGGAACACATACCACTTTCTTAAAGTGACTGACTGATGTGTTGTGTGAAATACATGTGTTTCCAAATTAGTAAGGAAGGCAGTCATATCATTACAATAAAATGACACCCTTCCCTCAGGTTTATAAAGGGTAGTAAAATGTACAGTAATACAATTACAAAAGATCAAAATGTATAAATAAGTGAAAAGTTTATTTGGCTTTACTTTTTCAGGTCCATATGTTCTGGAAAACTCTCTAATTTTTAAGTTTTAACCTTCTTGTTTCAAAATAATGCTAGAATTGTTATCTCAGGATCCACATCAGCGACACATTAATTTTGCATCAGCATACTCCCTGTTCAGAAAGGTAAGAGATTTTCTGCAGACACTTCACCTTCGTCTCACACACTGAACATCGCATTTTCAGCGATCCAGTTCTTTCTGTCAGAACTTCTATGTCCTTGTCTCCTTATTAATACCATCACCTTTACTTTTATTGAATTTTAATGCTTTACTTTGTATAATTGTCTAGCATATAGGTACAATTTATCTTTTGCAACCTACTGTTAGTAATATATAGGATATTCTCATCTTACTCATTATCTGTCACACAGAGGAAAATGAATTGATGTTTCATTTCACACATGAAGGAGATTGTAACAACTGTTTTCCTAGAACCTTGGAAAGCTGCATTAAAACCGTGATCCCAGTCATTCGGACAATAGATCTTAGTCCAGTATTTAGATAATTTTTTCATGTTTGCAAAGGTTTCATCAACATCTGTATCTCATCAATTGTGAACTAGGTCATGAAAGGTAGTCCTAACTAGAGCTTCCTTATGCCTGCTAGCAACTTCTTTAAAAGGCCATTTTCTCCTCTGTTGTTCATTATTTAAGCAGTCTGCCCAAATACACTATGTGTTAAATTGTCTCCAGGAATGAACACCCACCACAGTTACGACTCCCTACACAGGTTTCTCAGAACAACATTACCAGCCTCCAGATCCGGTCTGCCTCTGCGCACAATTAGAATGATAAGCTTTGAAACCTCAGAAGTGTGCAGTTTCTTAATATGGAAAGCCTGTAATCCTTGAATAATATATTGCACCTTGTCAAGACCAAAGTGTATTTAGGATAATTGGAGACTTCATAGTTTAGTATTGAGCATTTACCTAAGGTGAGACCATGAGCTGGAGATCTGGAATGCTACAGGCTCACCAAATGCTATTTTCAGCAATTTAGTGAGGCTTGGTATGGATTCAGCCCTCATGTTTGATCTGTAAATGCTAAAAAGCTGTTCTGTTTTATAACACCATGCCCCCACCCCTATCGTGCAAGAACCGTTCTCTACACATCTAATTCTAATGAGTAAAGTAAATAAACTTGAACTTGGAATACTCTCAAGAGCACTTGCTCATGTTTTCATAAACACTTAGGAAAGGACCCAAGTTTCTGATAGCTAATATTAAAGCCTTAGCTGGAACACTCATTCTGGCTGCCCCAAACTAGAATTTCTTCCAGTATGCACTAGGAGAATCATGGGAGTCTGGAAGGTGACATGACACTCTGCAGGAAACCATAAAGTCTTCTGGCCCTGAAATGCAGGACTGCAAAACTCATTCGATTAACTTTATTCATAATCCTTCTGGAGGTATCTTTTCCTCTTCCCTCTTCTCCCCCTCCACCCCCCCCCCCCGCCCCCGTGAATACTTCTGTGGATCTATTTGGTTGTTGGGCTTAAACAGTTGCATTTTAACATTTTATAAGGCATGGCAGAAGAAAAGCCTGGTTTCTATTTGAAACAGCACTAAGTAACTACAAAAATGAATATACAAATTATACGATTGCCCAGTGTTAAGCTACAGTTTTAATGGTTATAGAAAACTAGTAGGCCAATGGGCCTGCCATTAGCAACTTCACCTCACAGTGCAGACATATCTGCTCTCCAGGGAATGAAAGGTTACATTTAATTTTGACATACATAGAATTTTGTGGAAGGCCACTATCTTGCCAATGGATGAATTAATGGCATCTGTTTGACAAAGCTGGATTTCAGACTCAGATTTGGATCAAATCCTGAGGTAGGGAGGTTTTTGCTTTCTTCAATGCTTCTGGATATTGTCTTTTAAATACCCCAAAATGTCTTTTTTAATGGTGGAGGATTTCTCCTCTGAAAAAGTAAGGCTCTGGGGAAGCTTACACCAGTGTATGACATTTGTCCAAGCTTGTTCAGAACTGAATTTCTGAAAATAGTACTTAAGTGTTATCTAGGCCTTGTGCTGTCCTCTTTGCAAGGTGCTGGGTCACCCTGAAGGATTAGGTGCTTAACTTACCCTGAATCTCTGAAGAGATACATTTATAATTTAGGCTGCTTTTTATCTAACTATGGGGCAGCCCTTGTAACTTTTCAAAGAACAAAAAAATTAAGTTTTAACTGGTTAAATTCTAACTTAATTTTAATTATTCTGTATTTCTTTTTTATAGTATGGTAAAAAGAAAAACTTGAAACTAACTATTGGGTCAAATACATTCATACAAGTAGAAGAAAAGCACATAATGATAACAGTGGGGTTGATACGGAAGAAGATATCTTTTGCTCACGAATTCTCCAACAATAGCTAGAATTAGCTTATTTTACATTGATGCATCCGCACATGTACCCATGCATACACTTTCTCTGTGAAAGTGAAACTCCCGGTTTAGCTCTGAGAAGGCACGCCAGCTAACTTCTGGTGTAATAGATATTCAGCTAAAATTTTTGCCTTCCACACTTATCAAAGACAAGAGACGAGAGCTATAGAAATGAAAGAACTGCTGTAGATTTTCAGAGTTTACATGGCTTCCACCCCCTTGTTCCACAGTCCTACCAACTGGAAAAACTACAAAGAAAAGTATCTTCAAGTGGCAACCTCTTCTCTTCCGAGCACTTTTTACATGTTGTAGAAACTGAGGTTTAGAAATTTAGTGTCATAAGGTTTTCAGGATTTGCACGATGAGCCATAATCAGACTCCTTGGATGGCTGACCAAGATTGCCTTTCCTACAGCCTGACGGCTGCACTCTGTCCTCCACCGATGTCCACGGGGTTCCCAGTGCACCAACTGTGAACATCAGGATTGTGTTACAGCAAGACTCACTGTGGTGTCTCTCCTTATATCTACACTGAAAATTTTGGATGTAGCTAAGGTGTCTACGACATCTTGTCCATTTGAATTCAGATTTATGTCAGGATCTCAGCTGATAATTTTGAAGACATCTGCAAACTTCTCTAATGTCTTAAAAACATGGTCTTCCTTTTGTGGTAGACTTGACTGTAATAGTAATGTTTTGGCTTGGATCTGAATGACAACTTCTTTTCATCTTTACTTTTCTTTACTGAAATGTTGACATTATTAGAGTGTGGCTCCAAAAGATTTTGGTAAGTTTTCAATTAGTGGATTTGTAATGAATAGTTTATATCTGACATCATAGTTTTTTCCAGGCCAAGACATTACTATGTGAGGTCATATTAAAAATGCTAAGCTGAATTTGTAGTTACTATGTTAACTTTTAAAAGAACGTTTATAGAAAGATAATACTTTGCCATTGTACTGCTGGCATTCTCTGTCTCTTAGATACAGAATTTAGTTTTGCAGCACCTCTACTGGTAAAACTCTTGTTGAAATTAGTTTGCTGCAAGGTGTCTTTCTTGAAAAGATTACCTACTATCATCTGAAAGTGACCGGGATGTCACTGGTTTCATCCTAACACAGGAGATATTAATTCCTGCCCTGACCAGGAAACCATTGTGAAGAAATGTAAGTTCAGTAACTTCATGAGCTTACTGCTGTGTCCTTTCTGCTTTCTTTCAATTCATCTTGTAAATTGCTCTCTTCTTACTGCTTATAATTTCAGGAACTGTTTGTGATTTGATAGTATTTTCTGACGTTGACCATGAGATGTCCTATGCTATGGCTACATTAGCAAATAAATCAGCGCAATAGAGGCAGATCAGTTGACTAAAGAAGTTGGTGCTGAGGCTTCTGCATCCACACTACATGTTCTTTGGAGATTTTTCTTCAGAATACAATCAGTCTGATATCCTGGACTAAATTTCTACATTACAAACCTGGTATGAAGATGTCCGAGGGAGCAACTATTGGTTCAAACCCTTATGTTCCCATAACTTGGTTAACACCCGATGACAGTTCAATCCTCTCTGAAAGGACTCAAACAGACTCGCGCTGTCCCTCCGACCAGCACGTGGTGACTGGGTTCAGGCGGTGGCTCCCTTCAGAGCTGCTCTGCTGCTGCAAACAGAAACATCCATATAGGCACAGATCAGCTGGCTCTGCTTCCTCATAAGTAAGGTTTTCTGAATTTGAGAAAGCTAGATCTCTGTAAGATATCTCAAACCACACAGTCAAAACACTAGTCACTTTGGAGAGTGCAGATCACAGTAAATAAATAAATGACAAATGGTTTAACAGTCTCAGTGCATAGGAGTAATTTCACTACCATTAAAAGGAGTACTCTGATACAAAACTGGATAAAAGTATTCCAGGTAAAGTGACTTCACTGGGAAATGAAGAAACAAATATTTTAAAAGTTGGGTAAATTTTGGGAACAATTGCAGCCAAAATTTAGAAGTAGGATAATATTTTAACTTATCAAAACATTTTCTTTTACAGATGGAAGTTTTTCAGACTGTTTCAAAATATTTCACTTTGGGTTGAAAGATGTAGCTGACTTTTTTTTTTTTTTAATTCTGCCAAAAATCCAGAAACTTTTCTGTTTCAGATCAACTTTTTTTCCTGACTTTTTTTTCTAAACCTCCAAATGGGAAAATGGATTTATTCACTTGCTGTTTCTTACATGTTCAATTAGCTTCAGATGTGGGATCTTAAATTCTGATCTTCTCCAGGGTAAGGCTGTGTCAAAATTTTCTGTGAAGCAGTATTGGTAAATCTAAGTATTATGTAAATTAAAGTAATAGAGCTCAGAGCATAGCTGCTTCACTGTTCTTGTTATCAGCCAGAGACTGCTATACTTTAAAAAGATTCCTGTGCTCTGCTACTGGTTCCAGCCCAAATCAAATATTACAGACACTGGACAAATCACGGAGAGAAGGGAAGGGAAAGTATATACTCTTCCGATATAGGTGTTGCTCCATTTGAACCAGCTCACCCACTTACTGGCAATGAGAATCTGATATGATGAGGCCTTATGCATGAGCAGACATTCAAGGGGACAAATGAAACCCAGGGCTCTGCTAAATGAGCTTAGGTGACAACGCGAAGCACCACTGTCCTTGGCTGTTCGCTTTGTGCTGTCCCTTCCTGCCCTTTGTAGGCACTCCTTACCTCTGCAACGAAGCAGGAAAGACGTATGCCTGTCATCTCTGCAGTTCAGCCCAGTGCCCAAGTGCAACCCACCTCCTTTGGCAGTTTAAGCTAAAATGTCAGTTCTAAGCAGAAGCCCAGCACATCCTGCTACATTGCTCTGGAGGTAGACACAGGGCAGAGCAGGGTTCAGCTGCTGGCTGCCTTCTCAGGAGTCTGTTTGGCAGAGCTCTGATACAGGCAGGCTTAATTCAGGCATATGAGTTCATAATTTTGTGCTTGCAGTATCTCTTTAAAGTATGTATTTTGGAGAGATTGTTTTGTAATATCCCATACAGCGTGTTGGAATGTTTAACAAGCACCCACTCCTGTACTGGTAGCTTGAAATCCCTGAACTGGAAGTCAAGATAAAAGGAAATTCTCCCTGGTCCTTTAATATCCTACTACACTTCCAACAAGCTCCATCATTAGAGGATATTACAGTGCTTTGCCAGGGGGATGCTTCGTTTCTGAGGCAGTACACAGAGATAAGGGCTTGAGAAGGCTGACTGATTTGTCCAATATTGCAGTTTGGTGGCAAAATTTAGCTCCCAACTCCAGATCAAACCAATAGTTATTGCTACCTCTTTTACGGATTAGTTGATACAAATAAAGTGTCATAAAGCTGCATTATTTGAATGAGTTAGTAATTCTGAACTACCCTGGAGTAGCCGGCAAATCTGCAGCAAACAAAACAGCAAAGGAAAAACAGTTGTCACAATTTTACACGTGAATACAGATATGGCAAACTGCACCAAGCTGATGAAAAGGGTAAAACAGACCTACAGTACATCTTTACCATGCAATCCCATTTGACGCAACCAGTGCTCCTGGTTTTTGTGGGAGCTGTTCCTGGATTTCGTCTGTCTACGAGGAGACAGAAAATGCTCTGCCCTAGGGAGAGCAATTGAGGGGAAAAAAGTGTTTCTTAAAATCCTCAGTAAAAGCCTCTCTGCTTTATCTAGACCTCATTAGAGAGTTTAAAGAAAACCCAACATCGTGTTTAAATGCTTTTCCCGCTCAGTTTTATAGATAGTTAAATGGCACACAGGTTGTGACTGTCTCAGCCATCAAAAGCTAAGAAAAGAGGTTAAAAGACCCCAGGGATCCTTCACATTAATTACTACCACTGTCAGTTGGTGTGAAACCATGTTTGTGCCTTTTAGAAAGGAAGAGAATGTAATTTGTGCCTGCAGTTTATGCTGAAACAAATCCTGCACATACTGATGGTATATACTCACGTGTAAAAAAGACTAATTTCTTTGCACCGAATTCTTGTAGTTAATCTGGAAAAAAAATTATGGGAAACCCCCTCACCCTACCCCAATAATTCCAAGTGAATTTTAGCAACCTGAATTGGCAGAGTCTGTAAAACTGGCTTGAATTAATTGGAAGCCTAATCCACGGAAATTCACTAAAAAATGCATTATTCACTCCAGAATAGCAGCAGGGAGGAGAAATGAAAGAAGTAGAGAGGAAAAGCAGAAGCAGCACCTAAGGCAAAGGGCTGTCATTTGAATTTCATAACCGAGGGTGAGACAAAGACACCTTTTTGTCCAAGTTAAACTCCCTTCTGAAAGGGGAAAATCTGAAGAAAATACAGCAGTATGCAGTCTGAGCATTGGGCTGGTTGGATTCTGCATCTCCCATCATTTACAGTGGTGCACAAGAACAACCGAAGTGAAATGAAGTTTCTATACCACTGCAGCAGAGTGCACGGGATGCATTTGCCCCACAGTCTGCCACACTCAATTTTGTCTTGTGTTGACAGCCTGCTGAGACAGACACATATGAAATAAAAATTGAGGTGCACCACAAGCACAGAAAGACTGGTTTAAAATCCCTTCCCACACCTGCATCATGCTCCGTGTGATGGCAAACCAAAACCAGACATTATATGCAAGCTACTGAACACCTGTATACATGCAGAGAAGTAGCAAAGGCTGAAAAGATAGTGGGAAGTGTCCAGAGTATGTAGATGACAATTATCTCGACAACTGGTGATTATCTTGCATTCCCTAACAAATATATCTCAGGAGGCTAGAGAAAGAGAATGGGAGCTGGGAAGAAAGCAGATGAAAACCTGTTTTTCATTTTTAGTTGAAAAGCCATGGACTATAGCATAGCCCTATCCCTTCTAGTTATTACTGTAGGTGTTATAATTAGGAGTGACAACTTCAAATTAAGTCCTCTCCTGAGTAGGAAATATCCAGAAAAATGTTTGAGGCTGTTCCACTGAAGGGCCCAGGCCCTGAGCAGCGCACTGCTGATAAAACTGGTACAGCAAAATGGGAGAATGGTTGTCTGCAGGTTTTGAGAGCTGAACTGGCTCTCTGGGGTGAGACAAGTGCCTGGGCTGAGCAAAGGAGGGGGATTGTACCGTGCTGCTGAGCAGAGTGGGGCAGGATTAACCCTTTTGGTAGCAGTAAGTTGTTAGATCAGCTTTCATCTTCTGAATCCTCATCTTAACATGCCCTGCCCCTGTAGTTTCATTTGGCTGCGTTATGCTTGTCCTAAAGTTTTTGGTACTATTTTGCACAATACTCATCCCTCTCAAAAAGATATTATCTTAATCTAACCCAGAAAGATGCATAGTTTGCCTACCAGAATTTGGCACAGATACATGTTTATCGCAGGAATTCAGTGTTTCAAAAAAAGAGAGCAAATAACGGGAGTCTTCCTTGAAGGCGGGGAAACTAAGAACAGAATCTTGTACTTGCAGAATTATGAACTCTCATTTTTACAGTCCTCAGCAGAAGCACAGAGAAAGTTAATGCGTGGAGCTGTCTTATTATTTTTAATCAGTGTTGCATCCCCAGTACACTATGACCTGCTTTTTGGCTTTGCCACATACGTGTTTTATGATGTGTAATCTCCCAGTGCCTGCTTCCGTCATCTATAAACTGGTTTATGTGCAGACACGCTGCAGGGCTGCGCACAGGCGTGGGGAGCAGGAGGCTGTGCTGCCTCACAGCCGCTCCCCAAAGCTGCTTGTACTTTGCATGTAAAACTGCTCCTCTGCTTACATGTGCACACCTTGCAGGGGGGATATGGAGGTTAATTAATTGCTGTTTGAGAAATATTTTAAGAACTTTGGATGAAAGTGCAACTGAATATAAAATAATTAAATTAATTTTGGGGCTGGTGTAATCCTTATACAAGCAAGGAAGTACAATCATGGCCCACATCCACCTTCCACGCTGGCCTGCACAGGCACAAGTGTGAAGCGCTTCTGCATTCCCATGGGCAGCAGATAGGGCAGAGGGCAATTTTGTCATGGCCTGAACTGTTTGCCTTCTGCTAGACTCTTTTGAAGAAGGTGGCTGCTTCAGAAAGGCTTGACATTTTAAAGACTACTTGCATCAGATGGTCTCTGATGGAAGTCATTGGCCGTGCCTAACACAGGTTACCTGGTGTTTGGTGATGGGATGGGATACAGGTGTGTCATAGAGCAGCAGTCCTCTGCAATGAGCTAATGATGGGCCTCCTTGCTCAGCCCTGAGTAGCTGACTAGAAGCAGCTGCTGCAACTCTGACTGCCCTGGTCAAACGGGGCAGGAAGCAGAAGCATGGGGCTGTCACAGGAGCTACCAGGGGGAAAATGGAGGAGGCAGGATGTGGTGTGAAAGAGAGGCATGAAATTCTCTGCTACTCACCAGGTATTTGTGTGCTAAAGTTAGAACAAGTGGAGGGCAGGGCTGGGATAGGCTCTTTTTCCCTGTTAGCGTGGAGGAGAGCTAAAGAAGCAAAGGAGGGGTGAGGTCTGTGGTGGGGGATAGCCCGTGGCTCCCTGGTCTTTTGTATATGGAATTAATCCTTTTTGCTCTGGGAAAGATGAGCTCTTGAGCTGTGTAGAAAGAACAGTTTGTGGGTCTTGTGCCCAAAATATGGTATAAGTAGATTGCCTGTGGTTAGTCTCAGTGCCCTTTTGCAAATTAAAACTCATTTGCTGTGAAAACTGTGAGCTTCTCTGTAATCTCTAATATATTTGATTAGAAGCATTATGTATGGGTAATGATCTGAGAAGCTGGCCAGGTGTCTGGTTACTCTGGAAAGTAACCTGCTCTAGTTTATAAGCCTAAATCGGTTGGGAAGCATTTGTAGAGGTCAATCTGCTCTTAATTCTTGCTGATAGTGTACAAATTTCCCTTCTGTAACAAACTTTCTCTCTCAAAAACAACCAAATGATTTTCAGAATTTAGGGGCTGCGGAAATTAATACCACTGTAGTCCTTGTTAACCTTTGCTATATTAAAAATCCTTCTCTGTGTGTACTACTGAGGCTGTTGAGAAAGCAGAAGGAATGGGTTCATCGACTACCGGGATGGGTTCTTCTTGGTAGATACAGATGTATCCTGGTTCTTCTGATTAAAAAAAACCAAGCAATAATGTCCAGTTAATCCAGTTTTGACTGCTACAACCTGTGAGTCTCCCACCAGTTTTGTATGTGATAAAAGCCTCAGATATTTTTCAGGTCTACACAATCAGTTTCAAAGGCAGAATTAAAGTTTGGTTTTGTTTTTTACTTAATATGTTTGGGCAAAGGAAGGATTGATTTGTTTTCAGGTGCCTTCCTGGTGGCAGGCCGTGATTGGGAAATCCCTTACTATCTCTCAGGAGCAGCCTGTTCAATATTAATATCAGAGTACATTGCGCTTGAATTCTCATTTCACAAAGAGCCATATGCCAAATTCTACCCTAGTTACTTGGTTTAAACTTATTTAACTGAAATTTTGTGTAGAACTTATCATTCAAAAGGGAAATTATGCCAAAATAGGATTTAATTATTTGTGTGCCTACGAAAGAAATACAGCTCAAAAAACACTCAAACTGCATAACTGCTTGTCCTGTGAATGCAGCAGTAGAAAGCTGTGCTCCTTCTCCTTTCCCAAGCATGGTCAGAACCTGCAAATTAGTTTTCACAGTGACAAGGTAACCATTAGACATTAATGGGAAACGCATGTGCAATTGTGTTGGGTTGCAGTTCTGGAATGCCTGATTGTGATTCCAGGATTCTTCATCTAGTGATGTTAATTTGAAAGCTGTCACTGACCTCTTTGGCACAGGATCAGGCCCTAATTACTAATTTATAGGTGTGAGTTTAGCATGGTTCTTGGAGATATGCTACCATCTTGTTGAGGAAGGAACCTAGCCTGCTGTTTATTTTAGTTCTGTTGGACAGTAAAATTAGATCCTGAGATTAAGCTAAATAAATGGTTCATTCATAATTTACTTATGTCCATATTCGTAGCTTAAATCAGTGTTGTTGGGGATTGTACTACAGATTCTTTTTCATTCCCAGAGCTGCATCTGGCACAAAGGACCAGGGGGCAGAAGCATGGTAGTGGCGGTGTGTAGCAGTAGCATTGCACTGTGTGTGGGCTGTAGCATCATTCTGAGAATGCCCGGTGTCGTGGTAGGGGTGAGATGAATAGTAATGGATAACCTAAATCAGGAAAAAAAACAGTGGAGTCTCATGCGCAGGGCAAATAAAAACATCAGAGATCTGAACATAAGGGAAGAACTTTCTGGGGCAACTGCTAATACAGGTGAACTTTTAGGGCTTTTCCTGTCCCCTGGGGAAAACAGAGCCCTTCTTCTTTGAGATGGTCTGCAGAACAAATATTTTGTGATTGGTTCTCTTGGTAAAAAAATGTTACAGCAATGACAAAGTACAGCTAATAAAGGAAAAACAAAATAAAAAGAGAAGGAAAGGTGAAGTGAGACAGAAAAAGAGGGTAAAAGACAAAAGGTGAAAAGAAAGCAAGGTGTCAGATTTCTTCTGGCATTCGTGTGCTCTGTATGTAGTGTTTGAATATATTTTCCAGAAGAGGATTTCCCCTTGTATTTGCAGTTCAAAGCTTCTAGCAAATTCCACTGTTTCCCTTGGCACTCCTTCAGCCTCTGTGGATTTTCCAGTTCTGCTTTTCAGATGCAGTGCAATTGTCAAACTGTGAGGTTTTATTTTTTCTTTCCTGAAGTAATGTGGCTTAAGGTGTATGGTGACATTCCTTAAGGTTTTAGTTCAAAAACTGAAGAGGTGCAGGGACCTTGTTCTCTTCTGATTTAATTCATGGTCTTAAGGACTCCTTGGATATGTGACAATGTTGCCTGTCTTTTTTCCTCTTCACTCCCTTGCATGAACAAATGAATAGGAAGGTTTAGGATTCTCCGTGGTATGGGTAGATGGTGATGTACAACTGCTATGTTCAAGTAAAATACCAGTAATGGGGTGGTTGGGACGTGCTCATAAAAATAAATATTGTCAAAGGGGGTGATACATTTGGGATGATAAGTAGAGAAAGAAGAGACTTGCTACATCACTGTCTTAGGAACAAAAAAGCTTCTACCCTGCATTGTAGCCAATTCCATCTCCCCCATATGCCTATCCAAAATGTTCTTTTTGGCTAGTAGTTGTGAAATTGCATAGATAAGAAGATAATAAAAGTTGTAATCAGTATAGATGGTAGTTTGCTTTATTTTTACCTCTTCTAGTGTATAAAATTAATGATTTTTAACAGAGCCTTGCTTTACATGCATGCTGTTAACAAGCTGAAAACGTTTCATATTTGTCAAAGAAGGACTGCAAAATAATACTGTGATCACTAAAGCCTGGATATCTGGAGAGAACCTTTATGCTGGGGAGTGGGAAAGTAACTAACATGTGGCTTATCAAAAGCCCACATGCAGCGAAGATGTGTTAAGAAAGTGAAAATTGTTTCAACTTGTTCTGAAGTGGGATGCTGCTAATGGATCTTTACCAACACGAAGACATGCAATAAGGTTTTTCTTAATCACTGCTGTGATGGGCTGGTGAAAGTATTTGGGATAAGCTGCAGTAATAGCTAATTGTATGTGGAGGCCCAGCAGCTCGACTAGGCAAAAGGTTTCAAAGGGCTGCATGGGAGAATTCACTTCACAAGAGGCCCCTTTCAGATACTCTCCAGGTTTGGAGCTCCTTTCCTTTTACTACACATTCTGGGAAAGAACTTTTATAATCCTCCTTTAGAGTTATTGCAAGCGAATCCAGTGACGGTTCAATGAAAAAGCATGAAAACAGTAATGGAATTTCTTTTCTTCTTTTTTTTTTTTTCTTTCTTTCCTAATAGGCCCTTTAGAAAGTCAGACCATATGTGTAGAAGCCTTATTAACTGGAGGCCAGGTTTGGAAAGAACTGTGGTAAATTGCCAAAATGAATTTGAAAATAAACCTGGAAAGCACATATTTGAGTTTTAAATCGGTACTTAAAAAAAAAAAAATAAGGCCTGTAATTATTTGGTATTTCATGACAGTTAAAATAATGTTTGGTGCAATTTTTATACGGCAAACTTATTAGGCAGAAAGCTTATTGTTAGGACAATATTAGAATGCTGCATGTTTTCCTTTGAAATAATTTTCTTACAAGAGAACTATAATTTTACAGTCTCCATATAATAAGTTTATTGCAAAAAATTATTTTTGGTAGACTATGTAAATGTTCTGGATGGCCTGCACAGGAAACACATGAAAACATTAGGCTGTCTGTGTAGCTGAAACATGGACAAAGCTAAGACTGGGGGTGAAAGGAGAAGGCATTATTTCTCCCTCAATGCACAAGAATTATTTTTTTAACATAATTCTAAAATATTATTGGTCTATGAGTGTTTCTTGGTTTATACTTGTTCCTAATCTATTACAGGTATGTGCATTGTAGGGCTGTGTTTTTTTGTTGTTTGCTTTTTTCTTGTTTCTTGTGCCAGCATACATAGAAAGGATGAATTACTTGCAGAAATAATGGGCAAATCTTACAAAGAGTTTTATGCCCAATTCAAATAAAGGCCTCCTTTCAGATAAGACCTGAATTTTGTGTGGATTACATGACTCTTCTGTTCAAAGGTCTCTGAAAACTATAATTTTTACCCTCTCATCCATAATAAGAATCTATCAACTGGTTACTCTATGGGAGGGAGAAGAGTTGTTAATTCTCTAATTCAAATGAATTAAGCTATCAGAATGGTTGGTGTAAATTTGGTGTATTTCAGAACAAATATGCATTGTGTATATACAGTGTGATTGTGTCCTTTGGAGAGAACATATTTGCTGTTTCCTTCCCCAAACTGCTGTTAGTTACAGCATGGTCTATCTGGTTGAAATAATGCCTTCTCTTTACTTTACATTAACCACTCGTTCAGGTTTGCACTTGATCCTGCAAACTATTCTGACGGAAAACCTGCATAGCACAATTTTCAGAACTGAAGTGTATCTTTAATTCAAAAACTTTGGGGAAATTTAGAAGTTCTTTGCAGCTTGTTTCTTTTTTAATTCATTACTGAATTAAATATTCTTATTACTGAAACATCTTGGAAATTGCCAAATAGACTATGCTAGTGGAAAGTTATACGAGAAGTACAGGATAATTGTTGTTTATTATACAATTCCCATTACCTACCATAAAATGCATATTGGTCTTGCTTCTAGGTTATAAAATCCTTAAATTTTATTCTTTTGAACAGGTTTCTCATGTTATGGCTTTTAGATGCCTATAGAAAGGCAACATTGGCTGTTACATTTTAACTGTCTCAGTAGGTCAGTGTGACAGAGACCATGAGCTTCTGTTTTTTGCCTTTTTTTTTTTTTTTTTTTTTTGGGGGGGTGTTTTAAAATTCCCCCTCCTTTTGGGCAATGGGTGGGT
>Ga0181612_138599_pt1 | contig 33023 bp, 16 predicted proteins | sample HoacroProtozoa21_FD_119630 | JGI IMG/M metagenome (GOLD analysis project Ga0181612, IMG submission 119630) | Hoatzin crop microbial communities from Cojedes, Venezuel. Combined Assembly of Gp0051906, Gp0051904, Gp0051908 | reverse complement strand
TGTACACCTGAGCTTGACAACGACACTTCAAAGAGTACTCAACTTCTGCTTATTTCCCCATGGGCATACAAAACTGCAAATTACATCATTCTGTACTGAAAGGGCAGCACCAACGGGGATAGCAGTGCAGGAGACCACAGTTTTTTGACAACAGTTCCCTTTATCACCAAAGCTGATCATCAAAACGTGCTCTGAGCCGGCAAAGCTAACAGCCAAACACCTCCACTCCGTGGACTAGCCTTGCTGCTTCCACGCTGGCTGCAGTTATTTCTGTTTCTGCATCCCGACTCCTGCTGCGAATTGCTCCAGTGGGAACCTACAGCCTGAGCTCTGCCAGCTGTCCAGCGCCCGGATCACCTCACAGGGGTTCACAGCCAGGAATCATATTCTGTTTCATGACCGCACAAGCCTAAAGCTTTGGAAGAAAATAATCTGAAACCATTTGAAAACGGCAACTTGCTGCCATTTCTCTTAACAGAGGCTTCTTGCCAGAAATTGGACCATGATTCAGTATCTTAAGAGTTCTTACTGAGCCCAAGAGAGAAACCTAACTGAAGCTGTAGGCTTTGACATAGCTTTCTGTAATGTGAAGGAATATCTGGGGCTTTTTTTTCTTTTTTCCTTTTTCCCAAAGAGAAGGTAGACAATTATTCCTTCTAATCTATTATAGAAGCAAGGAATGAACAAATAATTCCACAAAGATTTACGCAAAACCCTAATTGATTTAGACTGTTTACTTATTATGGTTCTTTATTTAACATTAATAAGCACTGTTTAAATTCTAAAGTAACTGCATATAAACATGTTTATTTTATTGTATGTACAGCTGTAGTACTGTTTAAAAATGCATTTAGTACAAAACAGTCTTTCTACTTTTTTTTTCCCTTTTATTTTCCAGATCTTTACGATTTAGGTTTTTTGCCATTATTAGCCACCAAACAATTTATAACATACTGACAAGAAAGCTCAAAAAATTCAGCTATAGTTGGCTGGTAAAGTACAGAAAGTGCTTTCTATTTGATTTTGTATTAAAAGGAAATTGGATATCACAAGACTAAAATGGTGATGCCAGCCAGAAAGATATTTTGAGACAAAATGCAGAAGACTGTCTTCAGAGAAAAGATGTAAATAAAAATGAGTGACTGAAATAATGTGGACCACTTCAGAAATGGACGAGAGGTACTAGGGATCAGAAATGAATTATTATGCTCTAAAATGATCCAATAAAAATTGAACTGTAGTGCAGTAACCAGAAAATGTATTGGAAAAGATAGGTTATAAAAAGAAAAAAGAGCTTTCAAGTACTGTAGGTTATTAACTACTATGGAGAAATCTGTATTCAGGAGATTGTATTTCTAACAAAACACGCACACAACCAAACACTGCTGAATTTGCTGTTCAAAGGGAAGTGAACTATAAAAATTAAAAAGCTAGAATGGAGACAGAATCACAAGCTAGAATAAAAATAATCAATGCAACCATCAATAGGAATGTCGAGATGAGCACTGTACTGACTGAACACACAGCCACACAGGCTTGAGGAAGAACGACCCAATTATATTTTTCCCCACGGGCAAAGACATAAAAGATAGTTGTAGACACATTGAGCACACCACAAAAAAGCATTTGGGCAGCGCCCCTTGTTAGAAAAGAAGAACTGCAATTCTAAACAGTGAATAATTACAGACTCTCTAGAAGAAAAACACGTGGGCTCTGTTGCCTTTGGCAGCGATGCCCTGGCAGACTGCAGCCCCTGCGCCCACCTTCACAAATGCTCACCAGCACCTGATAGCCCCAAAACTTGCACAAAATGGGAGGGAAGGCCTTCTTTTACCAAAGCAACGCAAAAGGACTGGAACAGCCCTGTTCTCACCAATTTCTGAGCCGTGAGAGGAAAGGGCTGAGGATTTTTGGAAAAGGCACAAAACCCTTAAGCAGTCTGATGCTAAACCAGGGCAAGAGAGAGCTAGGAGGCAAAGGCTTCACCGGCACCACAGATCACCTCTCATATTCTCTTCCTACCAAAGTAGGCAGATTTCTCAGGGCTGCAGCATCCCTTACGCCACTGGCACGGAGACGACACCAACAGGCAGCAGGGACTTGGCAGAACACCAGCAGCTGACTCCTAGCACACAGACTACACACCAGCATAAATATGCCGCTAACCACTGAGGGTGACATCTTCCCCTGAACAGCAGCTTCTCGCTCCTCTCTCGCTACACCACAAAAGGACGGCTCTTTCAGTCACATTCAGGCTACTGAGACGAAAATGTATCTTGAGAGTCAAGCTAGCACTTCAAGACCGGAATAAGTTGACTATATTGTTGCACCATTCCCCGCAAGGGAAATCTAGGTTGCAAAGTCGTACATAAACATGGTTCTTCATTTATGCTGAACTAATTTGAATGAGCTACTACAAAGAAAATGTAGATGTCCTTACTTATCAAGACATGACCCCTGACCAGGCCTAAACCAAGTCTTTTATGATTAATTATACCAGGAAGGTAGCCACCATTGTAAGCTAGGTCCATATTCACTACCTCTGGCTCAAGCTTTCAGAAGCAGTTTCTGTGACTACAAATGAGACTTCAGCACTATCATCTTTCTTACAAAAGAAAATTATGTAATATGCTGGGAATAGTTTCAGCCTCTTGAGAAAGATTCTCAAGTACATAAAAATAAATTTGGAAAGCTTCCCTTCACCAGGAGCTTTATCCCTTTACAGCAAGAGTTCCACCCCTACCTGCGATGAGCAGCATAACCTAAGCAGCATCCCTTTCTGGCAATGGATAAGAGAATACAACCCACTGCCACCCCCAAAATGCCGCTGTATTGCAATCCGTAAGATCTGGCTCATGCAGAGCAGTAGGTAGAAGACATCACAAAATACACCACTATCTTATGCAGAAGTTTGAGAACCTGCAACAGCAGCTGTTACTTGGGTACATTCTGCTTCTAAGATTTTTGTGGCAATCAAAAAACGCAAGAATCCATAAATTGTTCTGTCATAAAGAAAACAAATGAGAAGTCTCTAGTGCTGAGCTGCGAATACTGCACCACTCCTCAGATCCCACTGACAACGCACAACTAGCAAGCAGCTCTATTATGTGATCCCAACATCAACAGTTCAAGCAGATTCAAATCAAATACGATTCAATTCAAGTAAACTACATAAGATACTTTCTGACTGTGCAATTGGAGGTATGCTTATACTAAATTATGCAGAAAAACATAAATTCAAAGCATGCATTATGATTCTGCCACTTCAACGAACCATAAAATACTCGATCTAAAAGAGCTTAGCGTGACTGGGTGGTAACAGAAAGTTTGCTGTCTCAAAAACACTGTTTGAGGAAAAGTTAATCAAGTACGGTGTTCTCAAACCAAAAATGCCACTTGGAATTCCTGTTGGACAAAGCAATGAGGCCATTTCAGTCTAAACAATGCTTACCATGTCTTTGGTACCTATAAAGCACATGTATTAAATTGTATTTCACATTCACTCAAAAATAATTGTAGGCAGAGAGGGAAAATCACATTGCATTTAAAGTTTAAAAGCTACATTGAAAGATGTGAATAATACCCTTTTGATTAAATGTGTTTTACTCCCCTGACCAATTATGGAAAACCTGCGGTGTGTTTGTGGCATGAAGACCCCTTTTTGCTTGCTGCCTTTCCATAAGACAAAGGCATTGCTTGAGAGTGCAGAAGGGAGCCACTTCATACAGTTATGAACACAAAACGACCCACCAGTGAGTTATAGTTAAGTGGAATGACAATATGGTGAAGATCCTACATGCAACCACACTACAAGGAAACTCTCTCTTTAACATTAGGTTCATTAAAGAAATGGCTTCACCCATTCCTTACAGGAATTCTGCTTTCGACTTTTCCTTGGCCATGGTACCTGTTTGATAGGAAATGTAACAATATTTTGGAAAAGACAAGAATAAATCACCACAAAATATCCCAAGCTCATTTACAAATGTGAATTCATTTCAGCTTCAAAGCAAGCGACATGCTTACTACATCGATGCAAACAAGCCCAAAGCAACATTTGGTAATGCTCATCACAGTGCCTAGATTCAAAAGCCAAAAGAAAATTGACAGTTCATCAGTAACATTCAACTGTTCAACAAATATACTCCTCAGATAAGACAACATTGGCTGCAACAAATGGGAGTCATACTCTGCAGTATTTACTAGCATAACTGATGCTAAAACTATATGGGATCTTCAGAGAAAGAAAAACAGGGAGCAAGTCTAGTAGCTGGAGTCACAGAAGTTCAAAATTACTGATACTGATGTGTTCACGCTTGTTTAACATGCATATAATTTGGGGATAGAAGGACATTTAACAGATACAAATATTTCTCACAACTCGCCTATAGTTAAAATATTGATTTTTTTTTTCTCTTAGTTCCACTGCACCATGCTATCTTTATTACATTTCTAACAATGTTAGAGGAGATATAAAATCCCTCTAATGTACAAAACTGATGAGGTGGGGAGAGAAGAGTGCTATAAACCACAATAAATTCTATATACAGTTTAGAAGTACTCTTAACTTCTGTCCCTTGGGTTTCTTACATGCTTTTGGTAGCTTTCAGCCAGGTTTTGAGCAGTGGAGCTGAACAACCCTGACCTGACGTCCTACACCATACTCACTTCCAGGCATTTCCTCCCACATACAAGTCTTAGGAAGCGTGGTTTCATGGACTAAAGGAACCTCCAGATCACTGACCTTCCCCAGCTCCTGCTCTGGATAACACCCAAGGCAAAGGAACATAGTTACTTGACAACATTTAGCTTCTGTTGCCCGAAGGGCTGCTCCTCTGTACTGCCAATACATCTCATGGCAAGCAACTTCTAGTTAGATATGGACGCGTGCTACTCAATAGAAAGTCAGTGTTGTGAAGCACTGTATAAAATCTACATTGCAAATCATTTGGAGTAGAAACTTAAGTTAGAGAAACATAATTAGTCATCAGAATATGTGAATCTAATTAAAATATTACTCAAAAACATCTGTTAGGGAGAGGAAGCAGCCTGCAGGAATTCTTCAGTGCTCCTAGACCCATATTCTAGAAGAGATAATTACACACAATTCCTCTTATGCTCATGTTACAAAACATAAAGTCAGGGTGTAGAGCTTGGCATGACTAAAGAAAACAAAATTAATACCTAAAATACTGAATTTCATCTTGTGAGACCTGTATATGAAAACAAGTTGAAACAAGCAGTATTCAAACGTGCATTATTCTGCACAAACTGTGACTTCCCATTCTTACCCTATTTTCTATTGCAGAAATAAGAAATGGTCCAATATGTTTGGCTTAGCTTCCACTTTTAGAAGACCATGAAGGTGCAGCCATGGAAAGCAGACACTTTCTCTATTTTCTACATTTCTTCTAGATGGTCTGACCAAAGCTATTTGCTCCTATCAACACTTCCCAGTTGTAAGATGATGATATGCTAATATTTGTAACTCTTAATAATACAGATTTATGCTGATCTTCATCTTACTCCTAAGCCCAAGAGGAAATGAAATACTAACAAATTTGAAAATGGAAGATAAGACTTTCTCATGTAATTTAATACAAAATGAATTAAATGGGTAAAAATGAAAAAAGGCTGAGAAGGAAGAACAAGCACTCCTTTGTCATCCATGGTATGATGACAATAAATTCTTAGAAGATCTAATACTGTCAAGAAGAAATGATATTTAGATTAAACCTTGCTAGACCCTAAAAGGATAATTTGTCAGTATTTTCCGCCTTTCTACCAATTCCGTAGTCATTTGCTAGATCCCTTCTTTTTATCTCACACTATTACAGTTTGGAATAGCTGAAAAGCCTTTTGCTAGGGGAAGGAAAAGGCTCTAGATATCTTTGTATTTAAAACCATACTGGCTGAGGGTATAAGGAACCAAATAAGAGTAATTTGATCTTATATATCTAGTAACCTTACCTATAATCATCTGCGATCAGAGTTCACAAGCTTTCCCGGTAGCCTTATTTCACACTAATGATGTTCCCACTGGCAGCTTTTGGCAGAACATCCCAAACTTTGATGAAAACCAGGTTCCAACTGTTAGGAACATTTACTTTTTAAGACACGTAAGAGAGAACTGCTTGTATTTCAAAATAATTATTAAACTAAACCAACATTAAAATAAATAATTTATCCCAAAAAATATACATATAAAACATGACTGTAGGTTGTTTCTGTAAAGCAGATTTCTGCTCTTCTAATACATTTCAAATTTTAACCAAAAGAGATGAGAAATAAAACATATTATAAACTTAATAATAAAACAACATAAACAAAACATCAAGATAGATATGTTGACTGTTCCCACCAATACACTAGTCCAGAGACGCCGTCATGTAGAATTCACGGTACTTGTAACAGCAGAAAAAGTATTTTGATCAGCGTCCCCCCTAGTCTCACAAAGACTGCAGAAATGCAGAGCCGGACAATCCTCACGCTTTTCCACTGCAGCGCTCTGACGGAAGGCAGGCGCTTTACTGCCTGTCCCACCCTGCCTTGCTCCCGGGGCAGCCTCCATCAGCTGAGTTCCCAAGAACGGCAGCAGCACCACAACATCCTTTTGCACTGCAAAATATTCATGGAAATACTTCTCCTGCATGCTCATTTCCACCTGAGAAAGTCAAAAGTATTTAAAAGAAAGAAGCAGCAATAATTTATATTGCTACAGGCTCCTTAAGCCAGATCCACTATCCTTTCTGCATAACGCAGGGGAGGAAAGTCAAGTGATTTTTTATGAGCTCTAATGCCAAGTTACCCATTTCTAGGATAAAAATTAGACCTGACTGTTCTCCTCCAGCTTCGCTCCCTCCCCTCTTTTAGCTACCCATGAAAGAGAACAAAACGGCAGGGCTAAAAATATTACACAGCCTTGTGCAAATGCACAGATACTTCTCACCATGCTGTGGGCAAAGCTCATTTGCATTATGGAATATAAGGAATATTTCTACTATGTTGTAAATACTGTTTCATTATCTTTAATGTAAAATATTAAATACTGTGTGATATTTGTCTTTAAATTAGTGTGCACTGTGCTTAAAAGAGAAACACAAGAAAGCAAATGTTTTAAGATTGTGTATCGATTTTAATATACCGTATGAAAACTGTAAAGATTAAAATAGCAGATATGCAGATACAATGCCCCTGTCAGTCAGAAAAATGAAGACAGTCAGAAGGCAGAATTGTCCCTACAACAGTCATGAACAACAACTCACCATCGGTTGAATTTCCATATACGAGCAATTTCACAAATGGTTTAAATACTAGGGGCAGAAATGCAAGACTTTCATGATACTGCAACTGAGGAGATGTTACAGCGCTTAGAGGAAGCATTTCACAAGTCAGATGACTTACATGCTTCCTTTGAGACTTTAACATTTCCAAAGGAACCACTCTGAGGTCAACAAAAGCATCTTCTGCTCTTAACAACTCCAGCAGAGCAGTCGCAACGTCGATGTATGCTCCAACGCTCCCCAAAAGGCACCACTGTTACTGCGGAGATTCCTGTGCTTCTTTCTACACTGAGAAGGCTTCTTTAAAACAATAGCAGAAGCAACCAACATAAATACATCTAAACACTAAAAGAGAAAAAAACCACAACACAGGCAAAAAAAGCCTTTTATTAAGTGAAGATTAGCAGCCCTTTTCTGTGAAATATCTGAGACTATGACATATCAAGTATCTGAGAAGCTACAGTAACCTCCAGAAGTTGAATGAATTTCACCATGGGGACTTAGCATTTTGTTTAAGTGATGAGGTTGCCTTTATCTCTTAGGTGACTAAAACCATCCAGACAGGAGCGTACAAACACAAATGCAATCCATGCCACAAAAAAAAAAAAGGCAATGTAAAGCGCACTAGGAATGAAGAGAAAAAATTCAATGGCACAGATGGAATGGGATTAAGACTGATGTTTACCTTTCTATTTTCAAGGCTACTTGCAAATATTTGACCTAACTGTTCTACTTGCAAATTAATTACAATCAATTTCTTAATTGCACCTTTATAAATAAAGAGTGACAGGACAGGAGCTAATGGAAATACTTCAGATACAGCCATCGTTACTACAAACACAATCCTGTTTGAGTCAGTCACATGCATACCTCTTTTCAGAGCATGTATTGCTATTATAATGTAGCTGTTGGTAATAATTTCCTGGAGAAATGAGAGAGACAGAGATCAGCTTCATGCTTGGCTTGTTTACAAAATAACAGTAAGTAACAGCAACATTAATCCCAATGCTCTTATTTTCTTGCATTAAACACCAGACTTTTATGAAGAGTCAAATTCAAATCTAATTTAAACAGGTGTGAATTCGCAGTAGGTCTATTGACACACACCATAAATTAACTCAGAACCTCGGCCTTAGCTAAATCCTCCCCACATTTGAATAACTACAGCTTTCACAAAGCTGCATTTCTCATACAGCACCTGCAATTCCAGTATTTCTTTTACCAATTAAGCATTTTTATCCCTTTAACATACACTGTTAAGATACTGAATCTCAAGTACAGAGAACTGAGCTGACTTGCCCAAGAGTCACCCATCTGCCCATAAATCAAAGTGAAAAGATCCCAGAGATTTAGGGAGAGTTAAAAGCTCAATTAAACGGACCACTGCTCCCAGGATACAAAAAAATACTTAGGTAAATGACACAACATTTATCTTATATGTTTCCATGTCTTTAAACTCAGTTTTGATCTGTACCCTACTGATTTCTCTACTACTTCTACTTCTTAACGTATGACTATTATTCTCATTCTATCTTTCCAGTCTTCTGTCTAAAATTATTGATATTATTAAAATTATTATTCCAAATAGAATCTCATCCTGTACACTGATGTTAAGAAAGAAGCTGGGTTTTTTTTTTTCCTCTTGCTTTGTTTTTAAAAAAACAAGTATAATATCAAAAAAAACATAACATCTCCCAGCCAGATCTCAAGCACTCTGAAGCTATATTCTGTGACCAGTCTAGTGGTACTTCAGCCTATACTAACACCCTCACTTCTTGCCTACAAATCTCAAAGAAGCCGTTGTGAACTATAGCCAATGCCTAATTGTCATAAACTAACACAGCCAAAGGAACTGAACGTGAATCTGGCTCCACGCATGAGTGTGCATTTCACAGTATGCTCATCCAGTACTGGGAATCCAGTTCTCTGCTATCGTTTTTCACTACTTAGTAGGGAAAGAGTAACTAATTGCATAAAAACATGGAAGTACGTGTCAGGAGTAAGCCAAAAAGTCGGCCTTTAAAGTACTTCAAAAGAATCTGACAACCTAAAACAGGTTAAAAACTGCGTTATTGCAGAAATGGCTCGAGTTCCGTCCTAGCTCTCAGCTCAGGTGAGTAGCTAAAAGAGTTGATGGCTGTGCAAATAAGTCTGATGGGGCTCAGAAATGCACTATGGCATGGCATGCATGCACTTGAGGTAAAACTCATCACTTCACAGCTGTGCAGACATCCTGTAAAGCAAAACAGAACTGCACGAACAATTTCATGGGGAAGAGTATACAGATACAAAATGGACTGCAGTCTCCTTTTCAGCACACTACCTAGCGCGGGAGGCAGACCCACGTCACATGCTGGAGTTTTAGACACATGTCTGGAGACCGCCCTTTTTGTAGACCAGGTTTTATCCTCTCCTAGACCACAGCTTTACTCCAGAAAAATAAAGAAATAAATAAATTTGCCAGCTCAATAACGTAGCAGATTAAACCGCTGAACCCATTGCTCTGATATCTGAATGACAGACACCATTGTTTCAGTGAAATGAGCGTAAAAGCAGCTTTCTTCAATGGAATAAAATAAGTATTTTTGATACTGTTATTCTGCAGTGTTTCTGTCTGAAATTCACATTCACATATTGTTGAGTAACACTGTTCGTTCAAATAGAGCTATTTATACTATACCAGAGATAAGCAATGATCCCGAAGAAACTGGTCATTCATTACTTGCAGTTAATATACATTTTGCTTAGCCTCAGGCAAAGCTGAAGGCATTTTGTGCACTAATAGGCTATTATTAGTTGCCATTAACACTGACAACACTAGTTTAAATAGGAATGTTGGTGTTTCATACAATCTGTTCAATGCTGCCAAAACAACTGGAGTATGTTTAAACAGTGATTATGACAGACTTGGTGCATCTATGAGGGAAAACAATCCTCACATAAATTCTCAAATTGGGCTACTCCGAATATATAACAAAGTATATATCCCGTGGAAGCGAACCTCCCACTAGAGATTTGAAAGAGTATGAGAAATTCAAGGAATAAAATTTGAAAAGCCTATCTGCTTCAGATAAATGTAAAGCAAAAAATTGTCCTGAAAGCAGGTCTACCAGTCCACACACTTAGTTGTCCTAATGTCACCACAAAAACACCCTATTCTGCATTTATAGCAGAATTGTGCTCATAGAGAAAAAAAATAAACCCAACAACAAAAAAACCCTGACCTTTTCAAAACACAGACAATAATAACAATTAGTTTTATCAAACTACGCAACAACTGTACTTTCCTCATTAATTTTACTCCAGTTACAAACAGCTGTGTTCACATGCCATTTGGTCAACGCCTTGAAAGTCAGAATTTCTGAATATCTATTTTTACTGCAATTACACAGTATCACGGAAACTAGCATTTCATGAACTTCCAGTGACTGATCTTTTGCTCTCATCCATTTTCACCCCACAGATGTTACTGGCTGGCACAAAGAAATTCTGCTTCTATGGCAGGAACTGACAAAGATACATGCAACAATTGTGGCTCTCTGATAAAGCCCCTGGCACAAATGACTGCACAGAAACAGAAAGATGTGCCATCTATTACCTCATTTAAGCAGAGATTTATGAACTTCTGTATTCAAAGAGTGATTTGTTACTCAGTGCCAACCCAGATAGCAAACACGTTGCTCTCTAGATCAGGAATCTTGACTACGAACTTACCTGTGAAGTACCAGATAATATAAATGAATATAGCTTGAACCATCATTGTCTTCAAATTTATCCATATTAACTTTCAAGACTGTAATTATTACAATGACTCAACGCCACAGAAAGCACCGATACCTCCCCGGCTGAAGACAACTAAGGAGTTCAAACGAGCTTGTGCTCTCAGTTTCTCCCTCTCCCAACTTGCTCTTGCCCTCACTTTCATCTCCCAAATATTTCATTAAAATTTGTATTGAAGTACCTAAAACATGAATCCTTGATTAAAAATTATTTATAAATCTTACAACGAACCAAATATTAAAGCCACAGGCAAAAGGACAACTCTGTTCTACCCTAGACCATGCAGGAAATGAGTTTACATTGATTAAAATCATTCTCTGAGACTAACATTTAGAAGAAACCACTCCGTTCTTTGTTGGTGAAGCACAATGATTACGTGTCCCTATCTTAATGACACTTGTCCCATGGCTCCTGCAATGCAGGATGATGAAGGTAACAAAAGCATTCCCTTACTTTCTACAATTATTTTCATCCATTGCAAGATGACTTCTTTAGTGCAACCTGTAAGGCTATCAAAATATCACGAATAGCCAGCCACACCACCACATTCCAGACTGAAATGCATCACTGGGTTATATGTTTAATCTGCTTTCAATACATCGGCTTCCCAGCACCTTAACACACAAATGACCTGTGTATTTCTTAGTCTGACTGGTACAAGCATGCACATTCCTTTCTCAGGTAGCATTCCCTTTAAACCATTTTCATAGTTAAGGGCCAGCCAATTCCAGGCGGAGCAGATTCAATTCCTTCAGCCATCACCTAAACCCAAATGTCTTAGGATAACACGCAAAAAAAATCCCAACCCCAAACAAAAAAACCCCTACGCAACAACACTTTCCAGTGCCACACAGAATGTGGCAGAAGCAGGGAGCTAGAAGGCAGGCATCCACTGATAGCCAGGCAAATGGGGTGGCATCTGAAAATTAACTTATTCCATCAACACGATACAATGCGATAGTGTAGAACACTGGATCCTCAACGGAGTATTTAATTAAATTTTTTCAGAACTCACACAGATAATCTAACGTCTTTGAACCTACATTGGACATCATCATCGGTATTGACAAACATGCAGATGAAATTATAATTAAATTACGAGCTTCCTGTTTGACAAACTCAAAACATGTAGGTATAGAAGTGACATTAATGACTGAACTCTCTTTCGTCTTATGACTACAGATCTACGAAAATGTATCACTGTCAAACACTGAAGCATCAATCTGCCACTTTCACTGGTTCCCCATCTCCTAATGAATTTAAAATATATATTTAACTACATTTAGAACTGCTGTAACATGTAGCTGTTAAACACAGAAAATAAAATATGAGCTAAGCTTGTTGGTCTTAAGCATGATAAATTTGTTTACTTACTATACTCTTTAAGGAAAAAATTAGAGCAGATTTTCAGCAATTTTGATGCAGAGATAAGAAAATATTAATTCCTACCATGCTGCTTAATTAAGTACATATTTTCCCTTTCTGTGACACACTAAACTACAAGAAAAGCAAATATGTAAAAGAGATCCTGAAAGAGAATATTTAAAAAAACCCCAAACAAAACCAAAAAGAAGCCCCCCCCAAAACCCCATCAAAAAAACCTAACCTAGAAACCCACCCTGAATATGCAGAGAAATACAGAACTGAGATATGACAAAGACCAGTTCAATATGTCCCACAGATGAAGGCACGTCTTCAGGTGTAGCCTGAAGTTACAGCTGAACAGAGCATTAAGGACTCCAGGTTGTCCTTCTGAAGTCAGCTGGTTGTGGATTCTCAAAGCTACGTCCAGGAGCCAGCACGTGCAGGATCAATTCTACACCAAATGTGATAAAAATGTACATACACAGATTTATTTTAGAACCTAATTCATAGGCCATGAAACTCAAATGATAAATGTCCTATGGCATAAAAATGGAGAATGTGGGAAAGTAATTGGTCTCTAGAAGCATGACATTTTAACAAAACCATTGTTTCATTTTTTTGTCTTATTTTCCACCTACACTATAAATACAATATCCATACTGAACAACCCTTTCATCTTTCATATGATAAGAGACCTAAGAAGGGAGGGGGAATAAGAAAGAAAGGGAGGGGGGAAGGGGAAAGAAAAAAGGAAAATAAAAGAGAAGTTTCAAATCAATTGCTACTTCTATTCAGTGCATTCAATGCATTTCTTTATTACCATTCTCCCCATCAGACTTCCTTTCATGGTCAGTGTCAGTGAGGGACAATGCTGAGTTTGCCCGGCTTGACAAACAGGAGCTGTGTTCCGATTTCATCCCCCGCATCCACATCCTCAGGGCGTGATCTGGGGACGCACCACCTTCTGTTTCAGTATCCACGTCCGAGCCCACCTCTAGCGGGTAACTGCGCTCAGCTACACCGTGTAGATCCGTCTGATAGCCAGAGCACAGAACATGAGGAGTCTCACAGAATTCCATGTCTGGAAAAAACAAAAATTCAGAAAAAATTTTAGAAGTGAACAGCAATATGCCTTTGATTTTCTTTTGGAGAATCTGTTTTGAGAATTAACATTGTTAACACCATTAGAATAGTTTCTTTGGTCACTGACTGACTCTGCTCTCTAATCTACTGTTCGTACAACACAACTAAAAGCGCGCAACTCCGTAAAATAAGTAATACTGCACTGTAATAGTGCTTTTTTGTCTGATAGAAATATATATTCTAGCTCAAATATGTGTACACATAAACACGCTGATAGCAGTACATCAATTTACAACTGAAGTGAGCACTTACGAATACAGACACTTCCTTGTTTTTTTGCCAGAAAGGCAACAGCTCTAAAGTTACTCTCTCTATGTTTTTATCACAAGGAAAGCACAGTAAACTTGCAAATATGGAATTTACAAAATAACATTTGAAATACTTAGCTAATCACAGAACACAAAGAAAGGCTACTTACCACTGGCTTGCTCTTTGAGAGTGCTGTCCTTACATATTCACACCACTGGGTTTTGGTTCTCCAGTGCTGGTGACCTACAGGAACTTGCTAGAAGAGCAGTGACTACTAGGACTGTACAAGTGCCATCTCATGACACCAAGCGATCGGAGATTTTAATGAGTTGTACAGTGCTCAATACTTCAGTTATTCTTACTAAACATCGCAACTGTAGAGCAGTAGAAATCCGAGGACAAACAGAAGGTGGACAGGACCCATAATGTGAATATGCAGAGGAAACATTCTCAAAGAACTACAAGTAACACACATCAGCAAATTACAACTTCCCTCTGAGGTAGCCTCTGCATATTCTCACTTGTGAGAATCCAATTACAAATGCAGCTCCCAGGGAGTAAGACAAGGAGTTCTAATTAAATAAGGATTACAGAACTGCACTCCCTAATTGAACATCAGACCTGGGATGCCATCTTGAGAGACTAACTACAATATCAAACAGGCATAGAGCATTCTTTCAATTTCTAGAAATACAGTATCAACCATGCATACAGTATTCTTTCAATTTCTAGAAAAGAAACATTAGAGACAAGAGTAACTGGTAGAGACTGAGGACAAAACTCTCTTCTACTGTCACCCTAACTAAAGCTTTAATTTGCCAAACTAATCCACTTACCAGACAGTGAGAGCAATGGTTCTTAATTTAAGCACGCTCTTAGAAATAACAATAAGCCCTAGTATTTTCTTGAAGGTATTGACCAAAATCTACAAACAAAATGCTACGCTAGAATATGCTGAGGTGGCTCAGTTTTTAAGTCACCTATCTCTGTATATCTTTCCTTTGCCATCAAAACGTTCCTGAAGGTGCCAGCTGTAGTGACAGCCCACATGGGCTGGCTTTCAGTTCAGAGAATGGTAACCTCTTCTCTAGAGGGCAAGGGAAGAAGATGGGCAGTGAACAGAAGGAAGTGACCATGGCCTCACTTCCCTATGCAGGAGTCCTGGAAGGTCACCCTGTCTCCCTGGCGTTGTCACCGCATCGGCTGGCCCATTGCAGCAGCACCAGCCATCACTGCTTCTGCTCCTTTCGGAGCGGCGAGATAGATGCAGGGGCCCCTGGAGTGCTCCATCACCGCTCTGATCTCTTCCCCTTGTTCACAGGAGTAGGACTTGGTCTTAGCCCTACACTGGAGAAACTGCACCATATACCACCTTCAGTAGCTCTGCTCTCCAAGTCTCTCAAATGCCTTGAGGCTGACTATGAGGTTTGATGGAGATGGCGAGGAGAAAATAGCCAAGATGATGGGGAGCAGCTGCGTGGTTTCTGCAGTAGAGAGAATATTTGGCATTTGAACTTTATCTACCATTACAATGCTGTGTTCTTCATGCTCTCTGGGGCCTGTTTAAAACGGGCACTTGGTTGATTGCTAGAAGCAAGGAAGAAAAGTGGTTCAAGGAAGTACTTGTGGACACAAATGGAAGCTACGCTGGGCTGGACGCTACTCGTTCTCAATCCTACACAGATGCTTGCATGAGAGACTCTGAAACCGATGAGACTGTCTGGAAAAAAACTCTCCTTCCCCTGTGGCTGAGCTGGTAAACAGAAGAAGAAGAAGAGAAGCCCTGTGTCACTGAGATTTTCAAAGCTCATGGGGCACGGGAGACAGAGAGACAATCTCGCAGAAAGTTACTGGACGTAACCAAGTACAGTGTTGCTCATACAATGCCCTATTTTTAAGTCTCGTTTTAATTATGTATTATCTACACAGCAAACAAGCTCCACTTGGCTTAATCAGACAGCATGGACCAAACCTTTGTGTGACGCTAAGAGTGCAGATATTGATGTTGGACACTGAACCATCACAGCTGCATTACACTCCTAGCTTTTACTTTCTTTTTGACAGCACTAAATGAATAAAGTCACCTTTATACCACATATGCTTCCAAAAAAGGACCTGCACATAAAGTAAGAATTAAAAAGCCAGCAGCAGTCCAGATAACTAACCCAGAGCATAGTATCAATGAAATACAGACTGAATCATGTAAGCAGGCTGATTCTGCTTCACCCTGAAAAGACTACATTGGTCGTTTAAATTGAGGCCGTGGATGCCACTATTTCACCAAATATTTTTCAGTAACAGAGCGGCAAGTCACTGCTTTCTTGTCAAACATCTGATTTAAAGTTCTGCCTAACTGAGCTGAGCTACTACAGAAAAGTAGACAGGAGCATCACTCCGCGTACTGCGCCTGTGCTCTGGAAGAAAGGCAAATGACCAATCTCGCTGGCTAGTAGCTCCTGACGAGCGATGAGCTAACTTCCCATATGCAGGGGCACAGTCCACTGTCCACTCCATCAAAAATTTATGGTGGTTAACACATGCTTTAGCAGATGACATAAAAAAGAGGAATAAATGTATATATCCATTTAAAGAAGTATATTATCAAAGAAAATTAAGATTTAGCTACCAAAACCATATGAAATTCAAGGAAAGGAAATTAGGCTCATACATTTGGGCAGTTGTGTTTAAAGACACTAGTGTGTCTTTAGTGCTTCTTGTAAGTGCTAATGAGAAGGTACCTCCAAAGGGAGAGAGTTTTTTGATGTACATCAAGAAAAATTTATACTGAAAAACACGCTTAATTCTTTCCTCATGAATAGGAGAGCCAGCAGGATTAATTATCAGTCTGAATACTGGTCTCAGTTTTGACTGAGGCCCACGCTGCAGAAATAAACTCCGATGAAACTGCTCTATTTTTTTTTTTTTAATTCTCTCAAAAAGCAGTATTATTTTAAGCTTAGATTTCTGTAAAGTACCGCAGCAACACCAGGTTCCTAGAGCATGTCTCTATGAACTAAATTACACCCTGTGATCTCAAGAAGCATCTTGTGAACCTCCTTCCCCTTCAAAGGAGACTTCTACTCGTTTTTACCAGCTAAGGAACTTCTCCGTAATTACAGATCTTCTCATAATTTCATGAACCATGTCAGCTGATGCCAGGTCCTCGGGGAGCAAGGACGCAGGCGTTTCCCTGCACGGATGTCCACTCCAGGCAGAAGTCTGCCCCTGGCAGCCTGCAGTCCACGTTCTCCCTGTTTGCAATTGCATACGCCAAGGGGAAAAATCATCCCAGTAAAATCTCACAAAATGCTAATTAGATTACACATGTTTACGAAGCATGGAATCGACCCTTCAGTCTATAGGTTAATTCAAAATATAGCAGCTAACATATTCAATATTTTAGCTGATATTTTTTGGTGGAGCAAAAGAAAGTGACTATTTTATACTATAATTCGTATTCAGCTGAAGTCATACACAATATATTGCCTTAATAGCCTATTTCTTAAGTATACAAGCATTTGTATTTTAACTCCCATGGGATGCATTTTCTGAAAAGCACTTAGAATGCCAGAAATGGCTGCTTTTAGTCTGCATATCTAACCTTGTTACCTAAAATACTACATATTTCCACAAGAAAATAAAGTTCAAGTCTGAATTTATGATAGATTTAGTCTTACCAAAAAGACACAGTCACGAGAGAAATAAGGGAACATTAACATGAAATTCAAGTGTTTGCATGAACCGTGGACAGAGGAAAAAAAGGGTGCAGTTATGAATGGATATAGAAGATCATGATAGGATTTTCAACTCTGGAGCCAACTGCAACACAAGTGTGAAAAATACAATTATTTTATCCCTCATTGATATTAATTTCTTTTTACAGAAAGGAATGTATAAAGAAATGTGAAGCATCTACAAGAAAAGGAAAGAAGGCTGGGTGCGGCAAAAAACCCGAATCATTATTCCAATTAACAGATCCCTTTCTTTCTACCTTTAAGCAACTTCATTTTCCTGAACAAACTCTTCAGAGACGAGTACTTCAAGAGAAGTTTGACCCCACTGGCCAGAGGTGCCTCTGTTATTTAAAGTGCTCCCGTCAATACGAGAATTCGGCAGCTGACCAGGCTGTCAGCTCTGCCACTGCTCCAACTCTGCTCACCACCTGAAAACGCCAAATACACTCAGCAAGGATTTAGTTACTACAGCACCAGTTTAGCCACCAGGACAGTTAACAAATTACAGGTAGGATTTCCACACGTACACAAAGCATTTATCCCAGCGCATCTTCAGGACGCCTTCACTGTCCTTTGCATGGCTGGGAATAACTGCGTGCCAGCTACTCATTCTGCAGCTTTTCACTTTTTCCATCATAGGCAAAAATATTGCCCAAGTGCAAGACCATGGAGGTCCTGCTCTTCAACTCAAATTTCTGCAAACTTAGTGGACTTGCAGGACTTGTGGAATTTCCACATTGTTGCCACTTGCCAAGAATTTTGCTAATTTCAAACAACTAACTCGGAGAGTAAATAAATATTTATTTCAGTAAATAAATATTTAAAATAAAGAGAAGACTGTCCAAACAAAGTAGATAAAAGAGAATCGCCAAACTAGTGTATAAACAGAGATGAGCATAAAGAACTTTCCTTTCAAATTTTCCTATTCCTTTACGGAAAACTTATTTTTTATTAATAACAGAAGACAAATAATGTTTATTTGAATTACTTAATCGACCTATCTATTCAACTAGAGAAAGAGCTTACAGAAAAATGTAAACTGTTTATAAACTGGAATAGTTTGACAAGTTGCTATTACGTGCCTTTTATAAACCCTATCGTATAACTCAGCAATCCTAACTTACATATTTTAAAAGTCTCTTTAAATATCACAGATTCACAGATTTATTGCATTCTTGATTCTTGGCATGAGGTGGTTCTTACTCTGAGGAGGCTCCCCATCAAAACACACAAAATCAATTCTCCAGACGAAAACGTACAAATTGCTCTCTCTCTGCAGATGTAAAACTATAAAGGAGCCTCAGTAGTTCAAATGTAAGAAGAAAATGTCACTGTCTTGGACGTTTATATCCATGGTACTTATTTTGGGCCCGTCTCCTTCCTCTTTCACACTGGAGGTGATTTGAAAATACTGGGAATATCAAGAGTCTGGGGAGCAGATCCAATGGAAAGATCCTGAACAATAATGCAAGGAATTCCAGAAAGGCAAGTAACATACACGAACCTGAATAATGTCATGTCTACATTAGTTACTGAGCTGGTGTCTGAAGGAGTGGTAACGAGAACACAGGGAAAAAACATCCCAAATATGCAGTTTTGAGGTTGGTGTAGGGTTTGGAATTTTCTAGTGTTACACTGCGAATTTGTGTGTCTTGCTTCACACTTGGGCCACTGGTGAAATCAGCAAGTGTACTGTATGTGTTTCAAAATGAGAAGAAAGGCAGAGCAGCTACCCATGGCGTAAGAGACTCAGAGAGTGAGGGAGGGAAGAAGCAAGGGAGAAATGTAAATCAAATGGGGAAAGTGAAGTTCACATTCATTTTTGGAAGCAATACATATGCACCCTCCTAAATGAGAAATTTTGAGGGCTATTGAGCACTCTGCTAAATTCAGTGTGTTCAACGGCCCTTAAAATTTCTCATTTCTCACCTGAGGACCATGGTTTACTGGCTGTACACTGAACTTCAGAATTAAATGGGCAGAGATGTTATGTTACTTCATAAAGTCATTTGTGTAACACAACCTACAAGATAACTTTGTTAATGTCTTTGTGTGTTCACATTTCATTTAGCCAAAGATCTTACTTGTTTCCCTGTTGAGATCACGCCACATCTTTCCTAGGACAATATAATTCAAAGACATTAAACTTCAGTAACCATTCATACAAAAATCACTGAGGAATAACCTCAAAATCAATTAATTTGCAAAAGCACATTACACTGACTATTAATTTGCTTCAGAAATCTCATGTTTATCACCAATTACTGTACTACCACAGCTCAAAACAGACTCCGCTTAATTGATTTAAAAAAAAGGCATACCTATTGCACATCAATAATATGCACATAAAAGATACCATTTGTGTTTTACTTCTATATATATAGTGCAACATACTGTACACGTTTGGTTTTTTTTTACTGTATTTCAACTTCTCCTTGCATTCCCTTATCTATGTAGTTTATTCTCCTACAGTAATCTCCAGTTACTGCCAGAGATGCTAGAAAGTTAAAAATAACAGTAATAGCAAATAAAGGAGGAATAAAAGAGGAATCCGAGTCTGCTATAACACTAAGGAGTTTCAGAAAATTTGCAGATTAGGCAGCTAAAGGATTAGCAAAGGAGGCTGCACTTTCACAAAACTCTTTGGCTTGTCAAATTCATGAGAAAGAAAGAAACTCTTTATTCCTCAGGTCCTTCCCCAGAGGAACCAGAGGATGAGGTTCCAACCTGCGCCTCATGGCAATTATCTTTCTAATCTCTTCTCCAGACTAATTCATCAAACCTAAAGAAAGAGGGCATGAGCAGACTGAACCTATTTTTAAAAATGCTCCTGGAGTTCTTAGACGTTAATTTTTATTACTATTAAAATCAACATGAATAACGAAATGTACTTCTCAAATTCTGCATGGAAATCATCCTGAACCTATGTGGACATGGACAAACTTCCTCCCTCCCTAGAAGTGGAATATTCTTTTTGTAGATCACCAGAAATTTTTGTGTTAGAGATACTGTTTTTCAAGAGTAACTACCAAGATGCCAGAGAGAAGCCTTTCAGAGCTACAATGTGGATGCAGTGTGTCTCAGTTTAATTTAGGAAGAAACATTGTCATTATCAGACTGACTGGGAACTTAACCTGGCAGGTTCAAATGCATCTTAACTGTTGCTGGCTACAGCCTTTCCTATTCCTCAAGTGTGGCTTTTGGAGGTAAAGTACGTCCATCCACAAGATTCTATTAGAGAAATTTCTATTGCAGGTACTCATACTCCATTTTAATGAATTTTAGAGTTATAAAACCATAGCAAATGCCAGGAGTTAGCATTTAACCTAAATTTCTGATAAAGGAAACCTACTTACTCTCAAATAATGACCACACTAACTCTACTTTATTAAAGAAAGGAGGGGAAAAAAAAAATCTAATTATCACAGATGAGAAAGAACCTCAATACCATTTGTGAGGATAAATGAAGTTCTTCTAAAGCTACAGATGAAATAAGAGTTTGGAAAAGCTTGTCTTACAATACATTCAATTAGAATTTCATTTTCCATATGCAAAAATCTATTAGGAAATGAAGAATTTTCAAGAAAAAGTATTTGTTTCAAAAAACTCTGTTCTGAAAAAAAAAGCATTACAATTTTCTTTCAAGAATATTAAAGGTTCCTTGGTTCTGAAACAATTTTTCACCTACAAGTTTTGGTATTTGTACATGTATTTCAGGGAAACAACAGATAACGGATCCCTTCTCTTGTCATCAAATTTTCAAGCTGAGGCACAGAGCGTGAAGCAGCGGAGTACTGCTAGCTTCAGTCCAGTACGGTTACAACTCGTAACAGGCAAAGTTAAGGTTGTGGGGCTAACTTGTTTCAAAGTCCGTATGGCAAGAAAGATTGACAGGATTATTAAACAGAGTGTAAGCTGTACACTAACATTCTTCAAAGCAAAATTGTCCTCAGAAAGTTGCTATATCCCTACAAACATGAATTCCACTCAGAGATGCTTTTCTGGTAGTAGTTTCTGAATGTAGTTACATTTAAAGCAGAATCACTTTCATTCAAACATCAATCTTAGAGGTTTCATGACAGGTATATCTTCTAATAGAACTTAAGATGGAAATATGAAATTAATTTCTACCAACAGTTTTGATTCTGGTTTATAAAATATTTTTTAAAAAACCCTTTTGTTTCTAAAAATATTGAAATTGTTCCTCTTTTTAAATTGCAGTCATTGACTTGAGACACATGAGCATCAAAAGCCTTTGTGAAATAAAAGATGTGCAAAGCAGGTATCTTTCTAAATTTCACCGACTTAGTGTTAGAAGGCAACATACTGAAAAATCCATACATCTAAAATCTGGATTAATTTACAGTGCTGTAAACCCAGAAGGGAATTCCACGAAGCCTGTGCGCCAGGTAAAGAAGGTAGTACTTAAGACTTCAGGCCAGCGTGGCTGTCTCAGAGCGAGCACCTGGCAAGTGCATATCTTCATGACGATGGAAATACTTTTCGAAAGCTGCTATCAACAGATTTGCCAGAAACATTCTCCTTTACTGATAGGATATTCAACAGACCCAAGGCACTCGGACCACAGATGCTGCTCAGAAAGAATGATCACAGAGTAACTCAGCTCCTCACCTTCACTTTCACCAAAAACTATGAAGCTCTAATATAACTTTAAAATGGTTTAAGAGAATACCAAGGATACTACTAGCCGGTTTCCTCTGAAGTGACACGAATGGAGGGCAGACAGCAAACGGAGGCAGGCTGGAGCAGAGGAAGGTAGCTTGTACCACCCTGCGCCAGCTTCAGCGAATGCGCAGTGAATGAGTTATCTCAGACATGGAACAGCGCAAGGGAGAAGGCGGCTTCCGCAGGACCGCACTGATGAAGTTGCACTTCTTCACGTTCCAACTGACAAACTGTTAAAAATACTGAAAATCAGGAGAAAGTATTTGCAATGGAGCAGGTATTACAGAGAGGTCTAAACACCTAGAAGCAAAATTCCTTAAAGGACGGGGTGATGTATAAGGGTGACCAGCATCACCTTCCACGTTTACAGAATGGACAGAATGGTGCCTCGTGTGCCAGAGCACGAAGACCAGTCACTGCTGTCCCTGTGCTGCCATCGCAGAAGCAACAGCCTCTCCTGGGGCGCGAGGTCCCCCAAGCCGCTCTCAGCGAGGGGCTCCTGCCCTCAGTTGGAGCCCTCGCAGCCTGAGGCTCCACCGTGGCAGTCGGTCAGAGCCAGGGTACAGCCACTGACCCCACGGCACAGCACCAGGCATCCCGTTTGATGGGTTTTGGTTTGGTCTCAGGGTCTTTCTAGGAAGGTTCTATGTGAATGGCAGATCCGTATTGTATTTTGCCTTTTGCAATCACTCTGTCGTAGCAGTAAGGTGCAGAAATGAGTAAGTAAGGCTTTACGTTTCTCTGAAACCACAAGCAAAAAGGGTTAGAAAAAATAATGAGCAACCAGGACAACTGGGCAAATAGCACATACAGAAGGAGGGTGCTGCTTGTTCCATGTTCCACCACCCCCAAGCACGTGGCTGGGCCTGGAGGGAAAAATGTGAAGCATGAAGAACAGATTCAACGCAAGCAATCACCCTCCTCCAAACCAACAGACCTCAGACAGGACTAGCGTATGAGTTCCTTCCTTTTTGTTGTCAATCTGCTAGAAACCCAGAGCAGAAAACGGCTAACAATCCAAAAAGGAAAAAGCTGCTAGCGAGACACAAAAGACAACAAGGGTGAGTGTGTCTGTAAATCCTGACAGACACTGCTGCCTTTGAAGAGTGAACAATTTGCTGTGATTTTTGAGAAGTCAGGAAGCATAATGAACCAGAACATGTGTTACATATTACTCTGGAAACATAAATGCTTGACCCTTTCTGCTTACGCAGGTGAAAGCTTGACAAATCCCCGCCTGCAAGCTCCCAGTGTCCCCCAGCCTGCTGGCCACAGTGAGCAGGCACACACCTACTGCTAGCCACCCTCTCCAGACCTTGGGGATCAACCCCGCACATGCTATCAATCCTGAAAGTACATCTGACACCTCTTCTCCCAAGCATCCACAGCTAAGAAGACTGTCTAATGAAGCCACAACTTGAAATTTTCATCCAGTGTTTTCTTGGTGGGATGTCTAACATCTGCAGAATACTATACCTAATTTTATACTACTTTCTCTTGCTTTTTTATGTATACATATATATACATACATACATGTGTGAAATGTTAGGTATTCCTAAACACACATAGAGAATCTTGAAAGAACTGAAATTGGAAGGAGTTTTGGTAGTCAACAGCATATGTCCCTGCTGTCTCTAAGGATGGCCAAGTCAGCTCAGGTTGCCTGGGACTCCTGATGAAGAGTATCAGAGTCCTTCCACAGAGCAAAGACTGCTGGCAAGACTGCTGTCGTGGAACAGAGTGTGCTATGAAGCACCTGAAAACCATCTCTTAGGTGAGGTTTTCAAGCGACAATGGGTTATGCCCCAACAATAAAACTGGAAATTCAACACATAAATTGATTTTTCACTACTAAAATATTCCATTTCCCCCATAAATTCACTAACCACTTTTCAGTGTGTAATCACCTTTTCCACTTTAAAACAAAACAAAACAAAAATCTCCCAAATCAAAAACAAAACATCAACTCAGACTGCAAGATACCCGCTATTAGAGCTTAGGACAGCTAAACAGTTTGACTTTGCCCTATTTCAGATTAAGGGTGCACATATTTGCACTATTTTTTTCTTTTTTTCCAGACCTTTCAAAAAATGTACATGTGGTGGACATGATCTTACATGATATTAACAAATTATCATCTACTATGGAAACAGCATATTCCTTAATATAGATAGAATCGTTAAGTAATATTTAGACCAACAAATATACCCTTCAGATTACTCTTGGAAGAAGGAAGAGAGCAAGCATGTGCCTGTGCACAAGCTCTTCAGTACTTCCATTCACATTCAATTACATCCAGCTGCCAACCTGACATCAGTGAGAACATACCGAAGACAGCTTGGCACATCCGTTCCATTTGATTAGCCGACTGGGGATACAGCTTGTCAGTCAAATAACCCCTCTCCCCCCCAAAACTCTTGAGGGGTTTGTCATCAAATGTTCCATCTGAACAAGAAATGGGAGATTAAAATGCCTTCAAAAAATTCTGACCACTTCTGCTCCCTTCTTTCTTCGAGTGTTCAGTTTACCAAAGGGATTTCAGCAACGACAGTTCAAACTTAAAGGTCAGCTCTACTGCAGTTTAAGTAACATTAAAACAATTTAAAGGAAATAATTGATTTTGCTTATCTTATTTTGGATACATATAACCACAGTTAACTATTTTACAACTGCTTAACTAATTTCCTTCCAAGCCCTTTATTAGATTTTTCTAATATTTCCAGATATTATTTCTTCTGCACTATATTTCTATAAGTAACTATATAAATTATAAATACTATTACATTCTGCTTCAGCAACTACAAAACGGGGTCAATTTTGGTTTTATACTATCAAGATACATCGAAGCAACTCAGTTGAAAGTGGTGGAATCATTCCAGGTGTGCACCCCCAGAAAATACACTGTGGCGATCTTACATCAGCATCACACAGCATCATTAAGTTAAATAAACATATTTTACCCTAAAAGGCCCACCATGGTTACACAGGAAAGATGAAAATCTGAGACATTTGTGTCAGCATAATAAAGTTCCTAAGCATATAATATGGTATCTACAAAACTTTCCATCTCAAGATTTGACGTAGAGCTCCAAAAGAGGGAAGCACCACCATCGTTCCTGTGCTGCACCAAAGAGAACCAAGGATGAAAAGCATTCCAAAGCACACCAAAGCAAAAGACCTCTGTACATTTTCATGAATTTAAACAAGTGCTGCGAGTCCCCATGACCTGTCATCAAAATTTATCCAACCTTTGGGAACACAGACACTACCCAATGAAGTAACTCCAGTATTTTCATGCGAGTAGGAGCACTTGGCTACATTTTTTGCAGCTCTGGACCTCTTTGATTGTTTTAAAATACTAAGTAGCTTATTTAGGTACACAATACTCATTTTAGCACGTCTTCTAGTCACTGACTTTGAAAACTCCAGCCTGTGATCTAACCATACAGCATTTTTATCTTTCACACAGATGCAGCCACGTAACGGATACCTGGGAAATAACAAGTCACTGACTGGTAAGCATTAAATAGTGATTGCTCACCTTTGCAAATTAGCAGGCAGGCACCTGCTCTTTCTAATGCAAATCACAGGTAATATTAACCACCCATAACTAAAACCAAATCCCCTTCATCATCAAATAAATTAATGTATTTGTATTGTTCAAGTGTATAAAGATGGTTGGGAGGCTGAATACCTAACGAGATAGGTAGAAGTTGTTAACAACTTTGTTAGACAAATCCTGAAAAAGGAAATTAGAAAATGAAATAGTTTGTTTGGATCTTAACAGATTGAAAAACAAATGAGGAATTGCTCACAGTATTAGTATTGCCCATAAAAATTGTTTCTAAATGTTTCCAGCATCTGCCTTTGAGACATTTAATTTGTGGAACAGAAGATGCACATTGGTAGCCTTCTTCATAGCCAACGTACATTGTATTGTGCACCAGCAGACAACTGAAAGCCTGTGAGCTCACCATAATTCTCGGTTCTGTGAAGCTGCTTGATCAATGGTGCTTGGGAAGAGTCAAAGTTATGAGCAGCCACAGCAGCTAAGAGTACTCGAACCCAAAGAAAATAAATCTAACCAAAAGGGCACTAACAGATTAGCCTACAGTGGCCCTGTAAACTCTTCCATGCCCTGAAGGAAAGCTTGCCATAGGCAGATAAGCAGAGCTCACATTCGGTATTGCTGGAAAGGAGGCATTTTGTGCCTCCTCATTAAAAAAATCACACAGTTGGAGATGAACTAATTGAGGTGGTGGAGACAGTAACACAGAAGGCACTTAAAATGTAATTAAGCCATGATCAGAAAAGGGACACATAAGGGAGAAAGCACTCAAAATAGAGACTCCAAGGAAATACCAGATTCAACCAAATATGAGATCAACTGTGTATTAAACCACGTTCGAAGACATTTATATAAACTGCTAAAAGAATCTGTGCAGATATCAATTCAAACGCTAAGGCCACAGCTAACCTGGAAAAAAAGACATATATCTTTGTTTTAGATAACCTTTCTGTGCCTCAAAGCACACCACAGAGAGGTCTTTTGTCCAGAAGAAGAGGGCCCTATCCTGCACCTGAGCAATTCTGAGTCATGCTGGGGATCCAAGAACAAGAACGATCCAGGAGCATTAGGTGTCTCAATTCTTTTGCTTTTATTCTATAAAAAGCTCTAGTGTTAGCTGTTCTGGAAGGACTGTAGCAGCAGCTACTTCACATACTGAAAAGCACAGTTCACATGCACACTCACTATATTAAGGAGGGGGAAAACAAAATAAAAAGAGTTAAAAACATGTAACTACAAATTTCACAATCTTAACACATATAATAAATTCTCTTTGTGACAAACTCTGCAGTCTAGAGAGACTTACTGATAGTCTACAGAATTTAGCGCCTATTTTTCCCTCAGTGTTAACTATTTCACAGGGGGGGAAAAGTATCAGAAAAAAATAGAAGTTAATAAAAGAATTGCTTTCAGATTAAAAAAAGGAAATGCTTAAATATCCTTTTGTACAGAATTTTCTTCTAGCAGACAGCTTTATGTTTTAAACAGAGCTTAAAGCTCTTTTCCATTGTTTTTTTCTATTAAATTTGTTTCATGAAAACCTGTTGAGTTCAGAGTCTTCACAAGAAACAATTCCTCCATAGGGTAACAAGTCACTTGTGGATTTTGCCTTTTTTCACATTACCCACCATTCGGTACCGTCTCATTTCCCTACCAGCTGCTTCATGACCTCCTGAGCTGCACCAGCTCATACTGTGGCCGATATTGGCACAGCAGCGACACAGCAAATGAGAAATCACCAGCACAGCTGATCAGGACAACTGGCACAAGATGCAAGCAGCACATCCAGAAGTAGTTATGAGTGAAAAAAAACCCACAACATTTGTCTGTAGGAGCTTAAATTACTTCTCTTTGAAAACATAGCAAGATCCTCTCTGACTCAACTCTAGTCAGATGAAGCTCTTGTAAACCAGTCCGACTCTTAGTTCAGTAAATACATGCAGAACTGAGCACTGAATTAGGAGCAGGTATTTTTTAATGACAGAGCTCCCAGTGGAGGGGGAAGGAGGGAAGGAAGGACTTGGTCTCAGTGGGTTTGAACATCAGGATGACTCAAAATCAAGACGGGTGAACAGTGAGCTGCCGTGTACCAATGAAGACAGTGAATACAGGACAAAGAACCATTATCACCAGGCTAATAAAAAGTACTTACTTAAACCATCTTGTCAACACCACGCACATTCAGAAGAGTATGTACATCCCTCATCGCTGTCCCCTTCCCACATCTCCCTGATTTGTTTCAATTCAAAATGAGGAATGTAGAAAGAGCAAGGCAGGAATGGACGGACACCAGGACAGAAAACAAAACACTGAATGAGCAGCAGCCTGTCGATGCACTGCTACTGAAAAACTGCAGATACTGACCAGAAAATATCACACATCACTGTTTTCCTGTTTAATACACCTGCCTTCTTGCTTAGACTAGTTCGCTGAAATTATAACAGGCAGATCTGGCAAGCATGTTTTGAGGCTATTTTTTACAAAATAATGACAAGAATGCTGTAAAATTGTGTTGAATGTGGACAAAGACACCAACTCAGTAAATACCTCGCTTGCAAAGAATCTGCTACTGAACTCTAACCACTTCAGACACTGACTGATCTCTTACCGCTGTTATTGTGGCTACTTTTTATTTAGTACTTTTATTCATTTTAATAATAATATTTACAGAAAAGAAAGAAAAGAGCCTTTATGTTCCTTTTTTCTCTTAGTAGGACTTATTAGCCATTAAAAATATATTTGTGCATATAATTCCTCTAAAAAGATCTTAAAATTAAACTGAAATACAGGTACTTGCTAGCAACATTATTCCACTCGACAGTCCAGATAAATCCATTACCGTAGCCCAGTTGAGGACTGAGACTTGTTTTAGTAGCTACAATCCTTGAGAAGAACTTGAAAATACTGAAATATAATGTTTGAACATTCCATTGATCTCAACAGGTATCTAAATTGGAGCACCAAGTTACAGCAAAGCAGCTCCTTGTTTACATCCACTGTGCTGTTACCTCCCACTCGGCGTAGGATTTCAGGCAGCATACGGAAAGGTGAGTGGCAGGTGCCCCTTTTCTTTTTCCTAAAACATCGAGCATTGTGTAAAGGAAGAGTTTTCTAACCCTCACCACGCTCATCTGACCCAAATCTGATACCACAGATGATGGAGCATTATTAAAGCATGAGGAATCGTAAGCTTCATGCTGCCAAAACAGTGACAGAAATGATCGGTGGTGTGAGAAGTTCGGTTTATTTGAATGGAGCTGTTCAGGGATGATGATAATTATCTGTGAAATGAATATTCATCACACGGGTGAGATCAAGGCTGAACATTACTTCACTAGAGAGTGGGAATAACATTAGGGAGAAGCTGGCCAAAGCAGACACAGCTCACTTTGTATTGAGGTCTAGTGCAGCTGTACGACACACAGATGGGTGCCAGGAATTCACAGACTGGAGAAACAGCCTGCAGTGGGCAGACCTATCCCCTATGCTAGTTTCTAAACACAAAGCTGAAAATTAGCTAAATAGCTTTTACATCCCTGAAGGTATGCTCAGCCCTACTCCAATAAATACATTACTGCTATTATTTCTGCAGTAATTAAATAGCACTGAGGTATCCAACACCAGCCCTTTCCTTTCTCCACAACTCCAAAATCTTTTCCTGTCAGAGAACATCTTGCTTACCCAGAGTAATAAAAAGTTTCAGAGGCAGCCATTTCAAAAGGTACGGTCTGCCTGTGCCAATTTCTTTGCTAGTGGCACAAGTCTCCAGCTAGCTGAAGGGAACACCTGGCAACCGACCCAAAAGCACAATGGCCACCACAGCAGGACTGAAGTAAGAGAGTTTAACTTTATTTATGAGCTTTTCCTGCTTTTTGTTTAAATAAATGTTATCAGATCGGAAAAAAAAAAAAACAGCTAAAAAAGATGTTTCTGTGCCAGAAGTCCTCATATGTTTTTTTTAAAAAAGCAATGTAGAAAGCACACTGGACTACTTTGAAGGTCCTTTCATGACCAAAAATGAGTGGAACAGCTACCTGTGGTAACAGAAACTTGAGAACACAGAGAGGAGTCCAACAGGACAATGAAGAAAAAAGGAAACACTACCTGTATCTTCTGGCTCCAAAACCAGCACGGAGTGAAGCTATGACAACCCTTAATTGCAAACCAGCAGTATTTAAGCAAGTGCCAGTAACTAAACCTGTCCTGTGGTGAAGGCAGTGGTAAAGGTACACACAACGTATCACCACCTGTATGACTGCTCTAGAGTCATATGGAAGGCAGTTGCGACCAGAGCTACCGCTGACCTCCTGTCCCTGTGCCATCCCTGGGAAGCAAGACAAACTTTCATACTGGATAGTACTATTCAGTAGTAAAAGTGTGGGGAGGTGCCAAGAGATACTTTAAAAACGTGCGTCAGTGAGCTCTTCGGAAGTCTGATCCAGAAGCTAAGACATAAAAATGGACAAATAATTCAGTAAGCAGTTGGGGTTTTTTTAATTGTCTGAAAGCGATTCATTTTCTAAGCATAGACTAAGAGCAAGCTATTAGAGTCCTTCTCCCTGAACACCTAAACTCTACAGATCAATAGCCAACAATTAATTGCAAACATTAAGTAATCACTACTACAATATCAGCTTAAACTCATGTCACACCTAGAAGCATAATTTTCACTGGTACCAGGGAGAACTGTATCCCTAGAATCAACAGTTCGATTAATCCTTTGAGAATCTGTATGCAAACCAAAGCAACCAAATAAATCCTACAAATATTTCCTTTCCAAAATCACTAATTCTACACTTTTGACAAAACACTACTCAAGGTTATGTGTTGACAGGTGCTGCAATCTGTAATTTCTAATGTACTTTTTTGTTGTTAAAGACAGAAATACTATTTTCTGATTTACAGTAGTATGACTAGTGAAGTCTTAAAGGACTGATTGTGTACAGAATTAGTACCAAAAACACACCTGTATTTTTCATATTTTAATCTATAAGTTGAGATGTAAAAATAATTTTCTCCCGTATCTTCACAAAAAAATTCTACAGAAACAGTCTTAATACAAAGACCAAAGCAAAATACAAAACTGCATGTCACATAGTTTCTCTTAAGACTAAAAATCATTAATGTATTAATTAATGAATTTATTAAGAAATTTAATTATTGGGAAATGAATTTTTAAGATCAATAAAATGCCCAAAATATCTTAGAAAATTCCTCAAGCTAAGTTTAAATGTTGAGGAAGCAACAAAAACCACCAAGCAGCATATCAAACTACCGTCTTGGCACAACGCATTCCTGGATAAAGGTGCCTAAGTTAGTAAATTCCGCTTTAGCTTTACCCGTAGCAGTAGTACAATGCTGACAGTTTTGCCTGTGCTAACTGGTGAGGTGAGGGGGCTGCTCTGTCCTTCGTCACAGACACAAGCTGAGAGTGTTCCGACAGTAAACTGTGTTGTGCTCCGCAAGCTCAAGCAAAGAGATACTCCAGTAAATTTAGTACTCTCTTGCTCATTTCCCTTTTTTCACTAGAACTCACTACATATTACTGAACACAGACCTGACTCAGAAAAGCTGGATACACAGGAGGAGAAAAGAAATATATTTCAAGGAACAAAGACCCAGTTTATGTGGTGGCAGTCACAATGGGAGGAGTGCTGTAGGTGCAGACAGGTACGGTGTGTGCAGCGTTATTTTTACAATAGGTAACAGACAAGATGGTCATCCAAGATACACTCACATGAATGAAGATTTATCCAGTAAGAACAGGCAAACAATTTCCTTTTTCAATTGAAATACAAGGATTTTTTTTCACACCATGCTCTCCCTCTTCATGAATTCTGTATTTCCTTACAGAGAGTCAAAGATAAACGAATTTTGTAATTCATCCCAAAGTACAAAATGAGAAAAGGAACCACAGCAAGAAGAAATTACTAGCGCATTTTCCAAGCAGCACAGGGGAATACTTCTGGAGGCAACTATTAGATAACGTTTCTAATATTTATCTATTTAAATTCTTGGTAATTGACTCCAATTGCAAAGAAAAACCCCAAACTGGTCCAAAGTCAGCATGCATGTGCATGGACTTCTGATTCCTGCATTTCCTTTAATATTCTGCATCTTCATCTATATAATAAAGTCTCAGAAAAAAATTCTGGCTATTCTTCTGGACTAAACAGAGTAGGGTACAAGCTTGCACCTTTAAGTAATGCAGGTAGAACTTGTACTGTACTCTGTCAATACTACACACGTAACCTTCTGTATTTATACACGCATTTGTAGTAATGAATGTGAAAACTCCCACAGCAGTAACAACAGGAAAACATTATCGAAATTTTTTTACACTAATTCCTGCCTCCAGCTGAACAGAATAGCTAATTTGATGTTGGCCAATATACAATCCTTTGATTTCTACTAAAAATTCTTAACTAACAATCAATTCCTTTAATTTCATCACTAGGAAGGGTTAAAAGTATGTCCCAAAATTATGTTCCAGATGAGCACATAATCAGTGTCCTGATATGATTTTTATATAAAAATGGCAAATTCTCTTGTCTTGATTACAGCAGTGTAAGAAGTTGCAGAATTGTTTTTCTTCAATAGATGGTGAAATAAAGAGGTCAAGCTAGCAGACATCATTCATTTCATGCAAGTGTTTGAAAAGAAAAGGTTTGCTATGTTCAGAACGAGGAGAGAGCAAATGTTTTACACAGTATCTGAAGTTGCTCTTTGATTAGCATTTAAAAACTTTCATCCCTAAGAAAAGTGCATGCATGTTTCACAGGCCACGAAAAGACATCTGAAAAAAAGAAAACTCCATCCTTTCTGCACTAGCATTGTTAACCGTGTTTCTAGTTATCGTGAATGCTTACTTTTATTATTCACCTCTCTCTTGAACAATACTGAAGTAAGTCATGCAAGCCTCCTGCATAGTGCTGGAAGAACAAAATTCTACAGTTCATCAGTACAAGCATAAGTGAGTTTCCATTTTTAAGACTTAGAAAAAAAATTATGAATAACAAATGGAATTAGGAAATTAACACAGAATCACAGAATGTTAGGGGTTGGAAGGGGCCTCTGTGGGCCATCTAGTCCAACCCCCCCTGCCAAAGCAGGGTCACCTACAGTAGGCTGCCCAGGACCTTGTCCAGGCGGGTCTTGAATATCTCCAGAGAAGGAGACTCCACAACCTCCCTGGGCAGCCTGTTCCAGTGCTCC
>Ga0181612_137595_pt1 | contig 33034 bp, 17 predicted proteins | sample HoacroProtozoa21_FD_119630 | JGI IMG/M metagenome (GOLD analysis project Ga0181612, IMG submission 119630) | Hoatzin crop microbial communities from Cojedes, Venezuel. Combined Assembly of Gp0051906, Gp0051904, Gp0051908 | reverse complement strand
GCCCTGTTAAAAAGTCTGTCCCCATCTTTCTTATAAGCCCCCTTTAAGTACTGGCAGGCCACAGTAAGGTCTGCCCGGAGCCTGCTCTTCTCCAGGCTGAACAGCCCCAGCTCTCTCAGCCTTTCCTCATACGAGAGATATAAAGACTGGCCATCTTATCTACAGGTGTGTTCAGGAGGATTTTAAACATTTCATGATTAAGTTTTGGTGAACTACAAGAAACAAATCTTTCTAACCTCTTCTAGGAAAAGACTGGAATGCGTGTACACTAGTAGCAGGAACTGAGAAGGACACATATGGAGAATGGAAGAGCGATAAATTAAACAACAAAGGATTTTTGTTGTTGCTGTTAACAGTCACTTTGATAGCAGTTTCTGTATGTAGTAACAGCAATGCATTAAGTCTGTCTACAACAGAAAATGAATAGAAACATTTTTTTTCCCTCCACACACAACAAATAGCAGCCAAAAAACCCTTTCTCCTACTTACATATTTAGATACCAAGTTTTATTGTGTTATAATCCAAGTACTGATTCTACTACCCTTCTCCTGAATTATTTTGCAGTCAAACAAATACAAGATGCCAAATTCTTTTACCCTATTGATATGGAAGCACAGAAGGACCAAAAAAACTCTTCTAGCAGGCACAGTAAGGAAGTCAGCAACATAACTATAGAATGTTCTATTATTATGTAGAGCCAGCACTGCAAGTTTCTATATTACTATCAAGTTGAAAACAGCTGCAGTCCTTCAGTTATGACATTCACATATTATAGCTTTTCAGGTTTTTTCCACCAGATGGCAGGTGAAAGTTTTGATTTCCATATACAAATCTGTTATAGCAAATTACACTAGTACTACAGTTCTTGTAAGTCGCATCCTGAGTCATTTACACTAAATGTTTTGATTCACCCAGAGGCAGGTCATTGTCAGGTTTTGGCTTCTGGATTAGCAGTAACTTCAATTTCACAAACAAAAATAGATCAACTAAAAGCTTAAATATGCTGAACCATTCAGATTACATTGTCTTGGAAAAATAAGACTGAGATGGAAAACAAATATATACTGGGAAGTGATGTATTTCTGTACTGAACAATTTTAAATACAGCCAAGATCATAAGAACACACTGTAATTCTTTTCCTCCATTATATTTGCTCACTTCTGGAATTGAATCAACTCTCTTAAGCCCATTCTCCTTTTTTCTAATTGTTCTCCATCTCTAATACAATAATTAGCCTTATGAACAAAGCCATCTCAGGGAAATGCTCTGAAAATACCTATCCCTCCTGGTTTAAATGGAATTAGAAATAAAACAAACCAGAAAACTTGTGTTTGCAAAACATTAAGTCCATGGCCTCAGCCCTGTAAAAATTAGTTTTCTCTATCAACATGAAACATCACTGAAGACAAAAGGGGTTCAACTTCTTTCTCCTCAGAATAGTTAGACCTTCTGGCTGGTGTAGGATCAAACAGCGTTCTTAGACACATCAACATCAGCGTTTTAGTTTTGGATCTCCCCATTGTCCCCACTTACCATGCTGTAGTTCATCCCACAGAGCAGGGGTACAAGAGCTATACACTTCTCAGACAAAACTACAGGAGCTCTTCTAATGTGCTACCAGCCACGAACAGGCACTCAACCTACACAGCCAGCCCAGGGCTAGCATAAAGCAAAATTCCCAAAACACTTGTAGGGTGGATGCTGGCTCCTCGGTACCAGGTGCTTCATCAACAGCTCTGCCTCACTTGTGCACAGCCCTAAGCAATTAACTTCTAGATGGGGGAGTAAGCCACGGGTTTTGTGGTTTAGTAATCATTACTTCTTTTGCTGCCCACATACAAAGAGGCAAAAAAAAAAAAAAATTATATATATATTCAGCACTCTCCAAAAAGAGAGTAAATGTTGATAGCAAAAATATCAGGGTTATGCTGAAATCAAGAGCATTTCTTGTTGCAGTGGGGTATCTACATTATGGTAGCTTGATCACTTTTACTGGATTTTATCTCAATTCTCTACAGATTTTCAATATTTGGCCTTTATCTCCTCTATTTTACTACTTAAATATTTCAAAAAGAGAATTTACAAAAGCCAGGACATCAAATGGAAAATTACCAGGCTGTTGAACTCTCAACCAAGTTTAGCAAGCTGGATTTATTAGATTCTAGACACAAAATGTTATCTAGAAACTGAATGGTGATATTTATTAGAATTAAACATATTTTTAAATGCATCCAAGCTGTATCTAATATAGCTTAAATATAGTAATCCACACAGTATATTTTTATCTCAATGAGAATGGATGGAATTACATTCAGAAATCCCTGTGCAACAGGATTTAAAAATGCCTTTGAGGTTTTTTATGCTGTTTTATAATGTAAGCTGTGTATTTGATAGTTTTATACATGTTATTATGTTCCTAACTACATCTGTCTTTCTAGAGCTCTGTCTTGAACTTCAGAAAAAGAGTAACATTACCTTAAAGGCGGTCTTCATCTGGCTAGGGTTAACTAAACTATTAACGTTTAAGACCAGTTTATCTTTGAAATTGCATTTTATCCTGACATAGTATTTACATGAGCTATATAAAGTACCTCTACAAATACGCTATAGGGTAAATACATAATGGGATACTTCATAATTTCAAGACAGATAATAATGTGTAGACTTCTAAGTTTTTGAATTGCACCAAAATATTGCTGGCCCTCATTTGTTTCCTCTCTTAAACAAAATCATGTTATTTAAAGCTGTTCCTTGCAGCTGGAGCTTGGATTGAATTAGTCTGACTAAGCTGCTATACAACAGGCATCTTTTCCTATAAAACAAGGCAACCATAGTTTTTTTCACTGTCCGTGCTTCTGTTTCAAAACCTTTTATTTTTATAGGTCAGATTCTGTGGGGAAACAAACCACTACAAGCATTGCAAAAAATGCCAACAAAAGCCAAAACCCCAATTTACCCTTACACAAGGGTATGCATGTCTACACCCACAGCTGGTATTACAGTGGTGAATGTGCCTATAACAGAGTGCTCCACTTCTGAGGTCAGCAGACAACACTAATGATGTCAAATGGCACACTTCAGCATAGACCAAATTAGGAAAAACATAACTGAACACCTTCATATCATCCATTGGTGATCTGGTCAAAATAGATCTCCTATTACCATAGTTTTTAAATTCCAGATGGTCCAAAACGTCTCAGTGTCCTTCCTCACGAACACTGACTGGGAGAAACACACAAAACTCTTCCATCTGAAGTAGTTTCTCACAGAATATTCAGCAAACGTTGAAGTCCCAGTCCTTCCTATCAGTACCTGAGGCTCCCGCTCTGGGCATCTGACGGCCATAAGGTTGGGATAAAGCCTCGTGACAAGTCTGCTTCTCTACACAATGGAATTTTCTTTATGGTTAAACATCTCCCATCTGTGCGGGAGGCCAAGTACTCTCAGGGTGCTCCAGGACTGAGGAACTCAGCCTGGGGAGACAAATCTTATTACCTTCTGTTCTGAGAACAGAGCGCATTCATTCATGTTGACTTTCACAACAAGCACAGACACACAATGTTATCTAGAAACAAATAAACTCTACCATAGTCACTGTATCTCTCTGAGGAGGAACAACAAAACAAAGTTCTGTCTGACTGTCACTTTGCTTAATACTCTCCTATCAGGTGGTGAGCAGAGTGAAGGAAGAATGTACACACCATAATGTAACCCACCATCCTTATGCAATTAACTTGTGAGGACAAAATGTTTTTAAAGCTGTACCAAAAACAGGCCAAAACAAATCCACCTTTGATAATGTCTGCACTCCCCCTTCTGCCCACATACACAAGCTATCCCACAAAATCACATTAACTTTTAAGACAGCTGTTTTGCAGGGTCTAAAGAGGCCCATTCAATTATCCACTTTGCCAAACATTGCAAACACCTGCCTGTCTCCCATTTGGTCAAACAGCTGAAAAATGGCTGAAAGCCTAACAATGGGGTGCAGATCTTATCTACCACTGCGAGTAACTCCCTAGTATTTAGTTTGATCCATCACTGATCAAACTATTTGAGTAATAAGAAGTGAATCAGTAGTTCAGACTAAGAAAAAGCATCTTGCTTATCTCCTGAAGGATGAAAGTCTGTAAACAGCTAGAAGAAATGGGAGGTGAACAGTAGGCACCAGAGCAGTGCAATTTTTTCTTGCATCTTACAGAAAACTTTCATACGTTTAGCACTCTGTTCATGCCTATTGTAGTGATCTTTCCCTGAAGCCTTGTTTATCCCCTGAATCTAATCTAAATCGGTACGACTCTATAACCAAAAGAAAAAACAATAAGCAGAAAATTACAGAAAAGCAAAAGGGTGTCTTTCCTAAAACACCGCAGCTGCGTACCTCAGTGGCCAGACGGGCAATTCTGTGCCTGTTGCATACATGGACTAAACTGCTGCTTCGATAGCTCTTCTCCCCGAATTAGAATGCTTAAGGAATCCGTATCACTGAGCGTTAATGCTCTGGTGACAACATTAGACACAATCCCTCCCATCTCTGTGTAGGAAGAGAAAGTAAAAAGTCATACTACCTCAATATTAAATAGAGGAATGACCCCACTTGCTACTCTTTTTATGAAGAAAAAAATGACAACATAATCCACTAATTCTTTTAATGCCTTATTTTGCACTGATAAAGTAACCCCAACCTAGGCTGACCTAGAGTAACTTTAAAAAAAAAAAAAAGTTCTACCACGTCTTGTTGAAGTCTTTCAACTCTCTGGATAAATAATGAACTACCTTGAAATGAGAACACAGTTTGCATTTTATTTATTTATTTGGTATGTAATTGGCACCTTCAAACACAAACCTCAACTCAGCTACAAAAAGTTTACCATCTGAGCTAGGCGACACACTTCAAAAGCTGCCAGATAAGATGGTCCAGTCTCAAAATGAAGAAAATATATCAATAACTGCACTTACTATAATCACACTTACATCTGACTCTGGCGAGAAAAGCTGAAGCAGGAACTGGCAGAAAGGCGTCACTGGTCTTTCGCCAGGCCACATTCCCAGCAACGTCAAAGGGGAGAGAAAGTAGTCAGGAAGATGGACTACTGCGGTGAAATACAGGCAGCAAGCAAAAACGGGAGCTGAGGGGCAAGGAAGGCAGAATGTTGCCATTTTAAGATACGGACAGAGAGATTGACTTCAAACCGAAAGGGAAGAAGCATCGAGGTCTGAAAATTTTGATTGGAACAGAGCAGCTCCCTTGAATCGCTGCTTCCCTGCTCTACATCTGCAGCCCAACGTCTGCCATTTCCGTGCAGCTGTGCGGTGCAAAGGGCGAACGGAACAAGCTCTTCTCTAACACAGAGGGGCTCACGGTCCTTCTGCTACTCTCAGCACCAGAATACAGGGATGGCTCTGGCTCAGATGAATAGGAAAGCACAGATGCAGCCCCTAAGGGAACTCACACATGTGGCTCTGCGCGGTTCTGGTACCCAGATTCCTGCTCTGTAGCTGTTGTTCGGGGCTATGCGATGCAGCTGGCTTTTTAACGTGTGCAATAGACTTAAAAATTATGGTTCGGCTTTTTTGTTTCAGAGAAAGCCACGTTCCTAACAAAGGAATCGGTCATATAGGAAGCTCTGGTAGGATGAGAGTTAAGGTGACAAAGAAAATAGAATTAAAAACTGTAGTATGACAATGATACTTTGTTAAATGCGAAAAGCAGGCCTGTTTGAATCAAAGAGAATATATTTTATTTAAAGAAATGTTCTTAGCGAGTTTTGAAAGGAGCTGAAAGAAAACAGCTTTCTTGTTCAGTTTTAAATAATGCAGTTTAGGAGATAGGCATTTTGTTAATCAAAAACAACAAAAACTTCTTTTTGATAAGAGAAGCATTTAGAGATTGTTTCTGTAAACATGTCTTCCTACGGATTGAAGCCAAATCTGATGAAAATGTTTGCCAGGTCCAGCAATAGCCACGCTGCTTCTTATATTGATCAGATCTGGAATTTAATGCCTTTAATCACTGTTCCAGAAAAAGCTGTCAGCACGCAAGGTACCTGCACAGTTTCCACTTTTTATTAGCCAGCTTCGTGCTCTTTAGTTTCAAAGAACTAATTACAGCCAGTACAACACTCGTATTTGCTCTGGCTAAAGGTCAGATTTTGTTTGGCTGCAATGAACAGGTGTCAAGGAAGTTGAGACCATTTGCTGCCACTTGCATGGTCCATGTGTTAAGCCATGCAGATTGAAGTCCAGGTGTTTCGGTGTGATATCACTGCTCCATCTGCCAAGACCAAACCAAGCTCATTCTGTGGAAGTGAGCACCAAGCAGCACACTGCAACCTCAGAAAGACACAGTAGGGAAGGTTCACCTGCACGCTGAAGAGATTCTGAGAATTGCTCCCTGAAAATTCAGCCTTAAGTCAGTAATATACACCAGCTGTGTCAGCTGTGGTAAGAAGAACAAATGCATACTTAGTGGTGAGACACCTGACTTTTTCAAAATAGATATTTCACATCTCTGAGAAGTACCTGATGAGACAAAGTAATATTGGAAAGTACAAGTCAAGAAAGGCAGGCGAGTCCCTCATCCGGATCTACAGAAGACATGCAACCATTTAGTAATGAATTAGTTCTACTGTTCACTGGTTTGAAATGGTAGTTTGCTAGTGCAGCAGAGAGAATGCAAGAGTTAACTTTGGTTTTTAAGTCTTCGAGAAACTGAAAACAAGGAATTGAGTGGGAAATTAAACACTGCTGCATAAGTTAAAGACAGAAAAACCTACTATTCCATGTTTTCTTTTAAACCATCTAAAGTAGAAGGCTCTGTTGCTTGATCTCTGTATCAGTCACTCACAATTATTGACACTTTCACCCCATACAAAGTAAAAAAATATTCTCATAAACTAATACTAGAGGCCAAGAAGAAAACATGAAGTGGGAGAGAAAAAATATTTCCTCAGTGATACTGATGGCAAGCAACATACTCTGCTGAACATGTACATGCTGCAGAAAGTTACAGTGCCTTTCTTCTGTCATTGTAATACAGAACAATTACTCTGGTAATAATCCATAAAAATAAACCCACCACAGCTAGTTGATCACTGAAGTTGTTAGGTGTAACAACAGTATTGTAAATCTTCAGGAACAGAATGGACATACATGACTGTCTGTCTTAAATGGTACAAGCACAGTTCAGCAGAAGAAGAAAACCAAACTGAAAACAACACATGAGCTTATTCTTTTGTATGCTTTTGGTACAAGTTTTTGATCCAAAATCAGCATTTGAGTATCTCTTTTCTGAACCGTAACAAAATCATAATGACCATAAATCAGAGGCACTACTTGGAAAGACTCTGCCTCACGTTAAGATTTTATATGTAAAAAATAATAATCTGTACTCTTCTCTATACAACCAGAGTCAATATGCATTGAGTTTCAGCAGGTTGAAGCTTAACCTCATATGGATTGAAAAAAAATACATCACATGAAATTTTATTTTGGAATACAGAAAAGTACTAAGGAAAATTCATGAGTAGAGTAATCAGAGAGCCAACATTACATAAGACAACATTAATAAGAATAAATGTGAAAAATCCCATAATTTATCTCATAACAATTGAATGCATTGTTAAGCAGTGACTTTTGTTACAATGACAAAGGAAAATGAGAGCATCCTCCCAAACTAAGATCTCTATTCAGATTGCAGACAGCTCAGTTCTTAAAACCTGTCTGATTCTGTGAATTTGATTTCCGTACTCTCTAGAAAAGCACATTGTACAATCAGTTATGCCTCACAATCCTGGCAAATGTAGTCCATTTATGTCTATGTTATGGAAAAGTATTGCTGTAAAGATCTTGGAGAAGATCATTAAATACATACACATGCTTTAAGACATTGATATGACTAGCTTAAACTAAAAATTATTCTTTGGGTTACTCACAATTCCCTGTGTCCTCAAAGGGCATATTCCTTTTAATAAATTAAAGGAGCTTATTTGCGCATCCAATTCTAGATGCTTTGTTTGGTTGTTTTAAACAATGGATCTGGAATTCTTCCTATATTACACTTCTGCTCCTTCAATACATATCCTAGTAGAATTTCTAAACAAGTGGAGGGACGTGAAGATTGTCCATAGTAAATACAGAAGTCACTGGAATTTCAGCTGCTTATAACAGCTCTTAATTTGCCTTACAGTTTTTTGTGTTAAAGGTTGCCGGGTGAGGCACCCAAAAAAAGCTGGCTAGAAGATCAACTCCTTCTGATGCACGTTTCGTTCACCCATCCACTACCCTACTGTATGTTACATGATGACATCACTGCATTTGTTCTAGAAAGGACAAAATGCATACAAAAACATATTTTCTTACTGCTTTCCCATTTTCTCAGAACCCTCATTAGCATTCAAGCTACTCATGTGTTAGTTAACACGAATGGAGCCCTACATGGTCCAACACTCAGTTGTTGTTGTAAAGTAATTAGACCCCAAACGCACCCAAACATTTTCCAGGCTACCAGCTGGATAAAATGTTCATTGCTTCTTTCGTAGATCTTTGGACTCTGGTTTAACTCTTTTCTCTCTTAAAAATCAAGAGAGAGAATGTATTTGCAGAGGAGCGGAGAGGAAGAGACCAAGTAATTCAGTGTGATGTAGACCTCATGGTAACTCAAGCTTATAATTGTATATGAAATGGAAGAGTTAGTACAGCATATCTGTCAGGCTCTGTAACACAGGTGGGTTTGCTTACTCAAGATTTCTCTCTTTTTTCTTTTCCTTCTTCATCAGCATATTAATGCTCTTCATCATCATTCTTTGGAAGTGTGACACATATCACATTTCCCATCCTTCTGAGCATATGGTCTGGAACTATTCAATAGCTGCAATATGATGATTCCGGGCTGCTGAGCGCAACTGATTGGCACATTAAACTGCTGGGAGACTCTTATCTGGGGCAGACAGGATTCTTTCCAGTGCAGTCCCAAGGGGCCCTCAGTAATGAAAAATAGTAATTCTAAGCCTTTTCCACCTGTCTGTTGCCAGACATTTTAAAATGGAGTTTCAATAGTTTTTCTTTCCCTATAACCCTTATTAAAGCAAATCAAGTGTAAGCCAGAAGAACTTGGAGAGTTTCACTAGAGACCCTGCAGTTATCAATTTAAGAATAGGTTTTTCAAAGCTTATTTAGCCTTGCTTTTAACACTGTAAAGCAACCTAGTGTACAAAAAATGTTAATACAAATAGTTGCCAAATTAACTAAATAAATACAGCAGTATGTTTGGTTTACAATAAAAAAAATCTCTTGTTTTAAAAGAAATTTTCCCTTTATTATTGAATCAATAAAAGTAAAGAAAAAATAATTTCTTTTGCATATTAGCAAGAGCAGGGAAGTCAAAATCTAATTGAAGATATAAAATTTACCAGACCTAAAGAGATTCCCTCAGCTACTGCAGCCTCCTCTTAATCGTGATTATAGTGATAAGCACACTTTCTCTTGCCAGGAACAACAATGGATCAAGCATTTGCTTCCCATCCCCATTTCTTCAGCTAAAGGGAAAAAATCAACTTCCAGACTCGTGATTCTTTACAGAATAAGGGAAGGATTTTGTGAGCAGAGTGATTGCCTGAGGAATTACTGTAGGAATTGGATCTTGGTATCATGATCTAAGGACAGAGCTTCTGTGGCTGACATAGTGGCAATTTAAATGGTTTACATGCATTGCTTTTTAACTCAGTAAAATAATGCTTCACTTTCTTTCCTCTATAAAACTAGAAAAACTATTCTTTTCACCTCAGTGTAAGCTTTGTTATGTTTAGATCCTTGAACAGTGGCTGTGTTGCTCCCTTCCAGGAGATAATGTTAAATCCTGAAAAGCTATAAGGATGTATGGGACTTTGTAGCAGATATACCTTCTGCAGGAGTGCCTAAACTAGAGAAATGGAGCATCACTAAGAAGCCTTGGAATTATTCTCCACTGCCTTACATTTTTTATGCGCACAGTTTTCTTACTTATGTTTTAAACTTTGGTAACCTTTCTTGTACTGAATGGTTCACATCTCTAAACTCGAAACAATAGTTTCTGAAAGTTTATGAATTTGCCACTCTCTTTGAAGGTCTTGCAGCTTAGAAAATACAGATATAGAAAGAATTTTATTCCATAAGAGTCAGCCATTCATACTACACAAAGTGTTGGAAATTAGAGTTCTTACTTTTGAGATTGCTAGAAGATTCCAGAAGGAATTCCATAAGCAGGTCCTCTTCAGAAGTATTGCTAAAATTTGCCATTACTGCCCATTTGCAGGGATTACCTATTATCATTTTTGTTTGAAAAACTTCTCAGAGGAGAAGCAATCACTTTATTTTAAGGCTGTGAGAAAGAAATCACATGGAAAACTACTTATTTTCACTTAAAGAGTAATATTTAAACAATACGCTTGTCTTTATGCCTCACATAAAAACTGTGTTAGTATTTGCATTCTTCATGGACTAACAATTTTTTTTAATATTGTTTCAACTGGTTATTGTTAAAAGTCTTATTTTCCTCCAGCATTAATGTATGGTGTGGTTCTGACAATGTTATTTGCGTTCAGATTGGTAAAACTGAATTCTTTTCAATGGTGATATAATAAAGCAGTTGGATACACTAACGTTTGTACAACTCTCCTGCTGGATATTTGCAAGACCCCTTATTTTCATGTTTATCTATAAAAGATGAAATTGCTTATTTGCAGAACTTTATGAGTGGATTCTTGCAGAGTAATCTGCTGTGACAGAGCTGTGGATCTCAGAAGGACAACAGCCTGACAAGGAATATCTTAGATACAAAGTTGTACATAAAAAAATATTTGCCCAGTTACATTTGTTTCTTCTACAAATGCTTCTCTGCAATATAAGAAAGAGTCAAGAATGAGTTACTAGCAGTGCAGGGGCCAGCAGTAAGTAAATAATAATTTGAAGTGGACTGAAGGGAAGCTTTCACGTTCTGGGCACAAACTGTACTTTTCTCAGGCTCTTGGGGAAGAAACAGCAGTTATGTAATTCTATTAGATATGCTTTCCTACTATTAGAGATGTAGTGCGGCTGCAACTCGGTAGGTGAACCTTATTCAGCTATGTATAAATTAAATGAACACTTTACTGAATTTATAACATGCCTCTCATGTCTAGCCAGCTACTGTGTCCTACTCTAAAGACGGAGAAAACAGTACAGGTCAGAATTTTAGAGTGTTTTGTTTCTTCTGCACAAGGACAGATGTCACATCACCAGTATGATGCATTTTTTTCAAACATAATAATACAAAATTAGGAGTGGCTGTGGTAATCCCAAGCGTTCAAGACTTAGAATATCTGTGGTATGTACTAAATTTTTCAAGCAGCCTAAGCTGGGTGCCTTCTCTCCTGACTGACTCTTGAGGGTTGCTGAATTGTATTTAAAATTAAATAAAAGACCTGTTTTATTAAAAAGTTTTGCTGACAGTTGCAAAATTAGCATATAAATAAAACAATGCTACTGAAAATCAGCAGCAAAACACAGAACATCGTCTCTTTTTTCTTACGTGTTGAGGAACACACTTTCATGAAGAAAATTGTACATTATGAACATCTGTATTTAATGAATCAAATGTTTAATTAATTTTAAGACGTTGTAATTTGGGGAGATACTTACAGAAAAGGAGAGCGTGGTGAAGGAAAAAGCCCGCATATTTTTATGCTAATTCCCACTCAAATGTCAGAGATGTGCTCCTTTTCCCACCTTGACTAGGTATCATGTTCCCTGAATGACTTTTGAAGGTATCCTTCCTTGAGTCAAACAGTCTGTCATTAGCACAAAGTAGTCCTTACTATAATGGTCTTTAATTGCCTTTAATTATTTTATATTTGAATTACCGTACACTGCAGGACATTTAAAGCCATAATAATAAAATATCTTATTACAGTGGCTTATTGAAGTACAACTGGGCTTTGACTTCTGGGAATGATTCTCAAGTCCAAGAGTGATTGTAAATCATTCTGATCTCTATCGTGTAAGTCAATGGGGATATTGCATAAGAAACTGAACTCTCAAATTTTAAAACATTAATTCCTGCTAGAACCAAAGGCACTAAATTCCTTCACTCATCCTACCTGGGTTAGGCTAAAGCTCCAAAAGCAAGGCAAACATCAACTATGGCACAGAATCAATGCTTTCTTTTCTGCTTAAAGGTACAGTATTTGTGAACCATAAAATCCCTGAAGCTAGCCCAGTAAGACAAACACTGCTGTATAGTTATTAATGCTGCTTATACACCTGCCACATCCTGAACTCACCACTTAAAATCCGTGCTTTCAATCTGGGAAAGTTTTAGGGCAAGGTTATTTCTTGGAAGGCAAAGATAAAAGGCAGCCTATCCTCAGCAAGATCTGAGATAGCAAAATGGTCATTAGAAAAGATGTTTAACATGTTTGCTAAAAACAAGTAAGGTTTTTGAAACTAAGTCAACTATCTTAGCAGCAGAGGGGGATTTTAAAAGTATTTGATACTAACATCAGTAAAGCAGTTAAACTCTGAACAGTATTTTCTAAGACACTGCGAGCAAGGTGCACAGGAGACACAGGACTGCCATCAGGCAAACATGGTTTTGCTACACAGTCAGAACTTCATCAATATATTCTTAATACTTCTATTAGTCTGCTGTACAACCTTGTGCCTGTCTCCTCTCTGTGCCAAAATGTCAACACCTGAAAAACGCAGGCCGCTGTGCTTCAGCCGTACATGGGTATGAGTGACCGATGGTTATCTGGTGTCCGGACTCAGAAATGAGGATTATCATCAAAGGACACAAAGTAATCAAAACATGAGATGCTGTTAGTATTTGTTTATTTGGCACTACATGAGGCACCTTGCGTTCCCAAGGTGGGGGTGTGCTGAACACTGTGTAACTATCCACAGGAGAAGGCTGCAGCCCAAGGCTTGGGGTACCCCAGTCACCCCAGTCTAGCCGCAACACAGCAACAGCAGAAATGGGGAAAACAGTTCTCGTTCTCGTCACAGCTGCCAAATTACATCAGCTGCCTACGTCCTCTGCTTTGTGAAACCATCATTACGGCTTTGAATCCATACAGACTTAAGCAATGCACTCTTAGCGGGGCAGCACGACTAGGAAGTGGGCAGCACTACCACATCGCAAAGCTAGAGACAGCCCCGCCGCTACCCTCAGCACTCCGCTGCCCCCCTTTTTGTGGTTTTTTCAATTTTTGTTAACAAGCTTACACGTTGCAAGACATGTTTCACTTCCAAATGACACATCACAACTTCTTTTAACCTGAAGAAAGTCAAAGCAGTGTCCCACAAGGTAATAAATTGAATTAACGTACAGCAAAAGCTAAAGACTGGGTTTTACGGGAACTTCACCGGAAAACATGGCAGACGAAGGAATCTCCAGACAGAGTACTAGACATAATAACAAATAACTGACCAGCGGTTTCCAATCTTCAGATGGTATCTGTAGTGACACTACAGAAAATAAATCAATAAAACATTCTGATTTCAAAGCATTTTTATGCATCTTGAAGGAATTTACTGAACTTTCATCTTAGTTATCCTTGTGATCGTTCTTCTCCTATCAGCAGGTATCTGAGGCAGATGTCAAGCACCTGCAGCCCTCTCCATCACAGACTAGGTTTACCATCAAATCTTTTCTGTTCAGGTGTAACACAGGCATTCTGCCAATATTGTGTCACAAAATGTGCCCTCTGCAAGCCAAATCTTTTCATTTTATTGTATTTTATTTTATCTTTCATTAATAGTGTGTATTAAAAATCACTTATGGAGAAGACAAGCAAATATAGATTTTACTCTTTGGAAGAAGAAATGTTTGTTAAATTTGTTGGCATACGCCTACCAAACCAGCACAGCTGAGACTGATAAATAAGAATTTGATTAGCATTCAAATTATAACTTGTCCATTCCTCTTCATAATGACAGCTTGACTGAGATTGTGTTTGTCCATTTTCAGAGATGAGTAACTGTGGCATTCAGTAAAGAAGTGAGAAAAGCATGTTTGGTTTTTAATTTGCTTTAATGACTTTCTTGGCCATGGTTATTTGAAGAAGAGTCTAGCCAGCTGCCTTATTTCCCCTTCTGTTAGATTATGATCTCTCTCAAAACAATACTTGAAAATGGCTCATGTGAATAAAATTCAGAAAGTGCTACAGAGCAGCTGACTAGAAAGACAAAAGAAATTGTGCCAGTACCACTGAACTAAATTCAAGGTATGTGAGCAAAGGAGTTTCAGCAGAATGATTTATGGTAAAAGCCTGGAGAAAATAATTTGTCCTCAATCTTCCTTATAAATAATTTGATTTATTTTCAAACACATTATAGCACTAGGCTCTTCTTTTTCTCTGTCCTGAGGCATGAGGCATGTAGTGTTGTTAGACACATTTTCAAGAACGCATTGCGTTATGCATACACAATCCAGAAGGAAAGATAAGGGAACTGCTTTATGCTGTAACTCAGAACTGTACCCTGCATACCTGTACAAGCACACATGTGAGTCGCATGTGAACTTCACTGCTATGCGACTATCAGCTCCAAAACGCAGGTCAGAAAGTATGATTTTTCAGTGTGCACTGCATATTAACCATTCTGTAAAGAACATGCCTTTTTTGGAGTACTGCGGGCAGGTGATATGCCATCCATGATGGTTTGCTTAAACCATTCGGTCTCTGTTCTTCTTCACCACAATGAAGCAATATCTCCACAAGTACCATTCCTTCACTTTCCACAGCACACACGGCACTCTAACAGTGATTCCCATATTCTCATTCCATACAGTTATTCCCATATTCTTATTCTGTCTGGTGAAGAAGCAGGAGGAGGAGTATTTCATGCATAGAGAACACTGTCAAGTAGTAAGACACAAGAAGATGAATTGACGAAAGAATGAGTGAGAGAATGTGCAACAGATCTTAGACCATGTATGCTAAGCAGAATAAAAATAATCTGTCCTCGATTTTGTGTAGTCGTTATATGAAATGTTTCAGAAAATGTGTTAGTTATTACAAAAATCACTAATTAGAGGCTACTTCAACACTGTTTTTCAGTGTCTTTCTCCCTTCCACAAACTTCCATGCTTTATTGATTTAATTATACAGTATGGATTTTTACTCATCTATGTTACATATTCAAATATTACGTGTTAACATAATTCAGGTTCAATTTCTCAAATGCACGTAAAAACTAACCCATTTAGAGATATTTAACTAGTTTGTCAGAAAAAAAAAAAACAAACAAAAAAGAAGCAGGGATTACTGGGAAGATTACTCAGAAGCTGAGCCGATACATTCAATTCACTCCTTTCCTTAGCATTACAATTATTTTTAGGGATGCCAAGTTAATATGGAGATGGACTTTCAGCTAAATGGGAAACTGCCCAAACTGCGTACTACCAACAAGCTACTCGAATATGCTGAACGCCAGTTTGACGTTTGACAGGAAGGCAGTCTAAGTTTTAGAAATGTAGAGGAATGTGTGTTGAGGAGTGTATGTTGCACAGTAGAAGTCACAAAGCTAAGAATCTATGACCAGTGTCTGGGAACATTGAAGCAACATGGACTAAGAAAAGCCATAACCTCAAACAGGAGAACAGCTGAGTCTGTAATATTTCACTATGGGATGACAATAATAGTGCCAAAAATCATTCTTTGGTAAGCTATTTATGTATTCACGTTTTTTTCCCTGTCTAAACATGCTGTCGTACCTGATGACTACATTATGGACATAGCCTGATATCCATGACTTATAAGCAGAAAAATTTTAGTTGGGCATACTGGCAAAATTACTTCTTTCAGCTTCAAACCCTCTCCATGCTGCACAAATGGCTTACTCAAAGTGCTGCATTCTACCACATGATATTCAAAAGTGGACTGTAATGGTGTGATAAGGGAAGGTGAAAGAGGTGAGGCCAAAAATCTCACCAAGTATCTCAAGATCTTGCCTCTGTTCACAGAGTAGTCAGTCAGTTCATCATACAAATTACAGTTTACATAAGCATTATACTATCCAAAGACCACATTTAAAGGCATAAGGTAGTGGCCATCTAATTAATCGTAACAGTCCTCTTGTGCAGTTATATAAAATCCTATCTTCATAAAAATTCCAAGATTTAGCAAAATATTTGTGAGTTCCTAGGCACCTGACAATTTCTTCTTACTGAAGACCTGGAAATGCATCTCTGTGCTGGGTTACAAAAGGTTCTCAAGTACAATAATTAATCGAAAGGAAGAACTCCCATGTGGCACCAGATTCACACTGCATTAGCATGAGCAAACAGGTTTCCCAGTCAATGGAGTATTTGTTTTACATTCATATAAAATGTTTTTATAAAAAAGTAGTTCAGATGGTTCAAAAAGCACCTACTTTACACAGTTTTAACCTTCGTAATGCAAATTAAAATATCCTGCCTATTAAAAATACAAAGCAAATAACTTCTGCTAGTCTAGGAAAAAAAAAAATCAAACATCCTTTAAAGTAGCAGACGTTTCTGCTCAGATTGAATACTGCCTGGTTTTACACAAATTCCTGGCTTAGTAGGGGCTCCCAATGTTAGAGTACATCTGGTATGACTGGTGTTAATGTGCCAAAATTCGGTACAAGTTCAGAGGCCCACTCACTGGGTGGCTTTGCAACGTGTGGGAAGTATTATATCCACAAGCAAGCATCCTCTATGCATACAGTGCAACCTCACAGAAAGACTGCTGGACTGATTTTTTTAATTACCTTTATGTAATAAAAGTGAATTTTATAATCAATAAGTTCTGGAGATTTTGAGGGGATGGGCGATTTCAAAAGAACTTGCTTCCAGATCTCATCTTACTATTGAATTTCATACATCCATGCCTGCACCCAGAAACAAAACTGGTTTACAGCTGTGTGACATTTGAATATATCAGCCTAGAATATTTATTCTTTGGATATGTACTGTGTTCAAGTGAATTGACCATTTCTTCTTTTTACATCTTTTTGCCATATTCACACTTCATTAGTATTTTCTCTCTTTCTGTAATGATGACAGGATTGGCTGCAAATTAATACTCTGATTAGTTTCCTGAATTCTCTTTCCTTCTGTGAGCTGCAACTAATTTTGCACGCACTTTGTTAATGCCTTCATAATTATCTTATCTGACCAACTGCTGTAACACAGCAATAATAGCTTACTGCTACTGGTACGGATGAGGCATTTTTTCCACCTATGAAAGCAGAAGATACGGCACACTTGCTGCTCCCAGCAGGCTTTCTGGGTACGGCTACAGATCCCCTGCGTATCTGCACGTACTCTCGTATGACAAAGACTCTTCTACAAACTGTTACAAATCTGTAAATGATGAATATGTGATGAGAATGTGATGGTGGTAGGTAAGAGTCATAGTGAAGACATTAAAATAACAGCTGTCAACTGTCCACTTCTCCTTGCTCTCCTGCCTTACGATTTCACAGCAGGAGGGAAGGGCAGGCTTCAACAGCACACCCCAAAGCAGAAGAGACAACAGCCCCTTGTACTCAGATGCAGGAACACCACGAGCTGGAGTCAGCATCCAGCCTCACAATGGAACTCCCATCACCCTCCCCAGGCAGCCGTGCTGGATGTGTCGCATCGCGAGCAGGCATCGTGTGAGGTGAGGTACTGTCCTGTCTGTTCCGTACCACCTCGGTTTGGTGATTCCCGCAGCACCTGCTTACATGGAGCTGAAATTCTGGATGCTCAGCTCAGCTGTTGAACGCAGCTCAACGGTTCTGTAACTGCAGATCTCAGGAGAAGCCGATGCTGAATTTTAAATATGGCTTTTCCTTGAAAAATGTGGTAAAGACAAAAAGTCCTTTCCCTGATATACAAGATGCAATGAATATACTGCAGGTGCTCTGCTTATGATCACACTTGCCCATTCTCATGAAAAATCATGATGATGATTTTTTTGGCATTTTTGCCCATGCTTCAAAGAAGAGGTGCAGCAAGATTTAATGAAAGACACTGAAACAGTGTGTTCTGGACAGACTCAGAAAAACATCAGTTTTTCTCAATTTAAAAAAAAATCTGCAAAACATATATGTAATATTAAAAATTATGAAGATGACTACCTTTAGGGCGTATATTTACACTAATGCATAGATTTGTATAATTCAGCATATATTCGCAGCTGCCCTATATTGCTGAGTTTAATATCACTTGGTTTACAAAACAGATTCTCAGCTGATAAAAATACTAATAGTTGTATTGATTTCCCAGAGCTATGGTTATTTAAACCCATCCAGAAATGTAGTTCCACAGACATCACTGTAAAGTCATCTGCTTGGGCCTAAATCTCAAGTACCTACCCTCTATTTTTACATACTTCTTCTTGCCTTGGAAAACTTAAGAAACAGAAGCTGCAGTTTCACATGTCATATTTTGAAAGAGAACATCAGAGTGAGTCAAGAAAAAGCATTTTTCTGATCCAGATCCTGACACTTCACAACTGCAGAATGTGAAGCTGTCCTAGTGTTACTGCTGAGCTGCCTGCACTCATCAGACACACTGAATTGACTTGTCCCCTCTTCTGCAGTCAGTTTACCAAGAGGATTCAAAATGAGAGTGAGAGAAAAGGAGAAAAGAGAGAGAAGGAGAAGCTGAAGCACAGCTTCATACCACCTCCGTCATTAAAGTATCTCACTAACCCTAGTATTATTAAAATGTGGATGCAGAGCACCCAGCAATGATGCAGGATTCCACCTGATCCAAGACCCAGCACTGCCATAGCAGTATATCCATGCAGCTCACACAGTACATCACGAATCGATTGTCATGTATACAATAGAAAAAAAAATCACTTGCTGAAAACTGTTACCAAGCGATAACTTTCTATCTGCTTTCTTCAACATTCACCCTTCTTTGCTTTCTTCTTACAAACTCGTTAAAATTTTTCTCTCCATTTCAGAAAGATGAGTTGTATCTGAAGCCCCTAGTAAATAAAAATATACATATAAATTGCATCAGATACTCAGAGACATGAGTGCATCTTGACATGAATTTGTTAGCAATACAGAACTCTCATCACACCAGTTACAATTCCATTTTCACCTGCCTAAGGGGGTATTTGAATTAATGTTACTTACTGCTTATAGGTACCCCCAGGCTATAGGCAGTCCTTGTTATTTCCATTATTTCAACAGTTTGGTTTTGATCCTACTTAATACCAAGAGTTTCTGAAAGGTGCTATGTCTTCAATTCACATAGACTTTGATAGAAACTGGGGACAGATGAACTAGGATCATTTTCTACCCATATTTTTTAATGCATATTAATTTTTAACCCATAATTTTATACGCTTGCTGATGTTGTTGACCAAATATAAGAAAGCATAATCTGGACATTTCACAACCTCTAAAATGGCTGTATCTGTTAAAAAAAACACAACACACTTCATCCAAGTATTGTACAGTCCTTTTACAAAAGCCTCATAATCGAAATTCCACAACTGGAGAAGCAGTGATAAAGACAGGTTAATTTGCCGTGAAGTACACAGAATAGTCGAGATTAAACACTTCGACTTTGTTTTGTTCTGCAAGATCAGAATGACCTTCCCTGTTCTAGAAGTAGTCCTCCATGTGCTATTTTTTGGCACAAAAGATTTCAAGTAAGACATCCCGGAGAAGCAGTATTCTTCTGGCACCACTAAAATCTTTATTGTCTTCCTTTATTTTAGGTTAGACAAGCATCAACATTCCTTTTCTGTTACTTTCACTTCTAATATATTTATTAATTTCTTGCTCTGGTTCTGTCTTAGTTACACTTAAATCCTTACGACTCCCAGTGGTAGGGATGCAATTGTGTAATTACACTACAGTTTATTGAGTTTTACATTTAAATACAATCCAGCTACTTTATGTTTGTTTCCACTGCACTGAGATAATGAATTTCAACACCTGGAAAGTAATTTTCATCTAGAAATGAGCTCACTGCAGTTGATGATCCAGTTCAAAAAAGTGTTTGTTGAGGGGTGGGAGAGCCACAATGGAATGCATCATTATCTTATTAATGAGAAAGAAACTAAGCAGCTGTTGAACACTCACTGGCCTTAAAAAGGGAAATGTAATGAGCAGCTGCCAGGTGTAAAATTCTGCTTTGCAGCACCAAGTTTATCTACGCCAAAAGGTAAAAGACCAAGTCCTGAAAGGTGTCATTAGAAACCAACATTCTGAAGATATGTAGCTGATAAGAACGAAAGGCGGATGATTATTAACACCTAATTCAAATGGGTTAGAAAGGGATACCTGATAAAGCCTAAAGGATACCAATCAACTACGTAGCATTTTTAAGTTCAGTTCTCAGTATGAAATTTCAGTGATAGAAAAATAAAGATATGCAACAGTCTCCTCTAGTTCTTCTGCGAGGAAAACAACTATTAGGAACCTTACACTAATTATATATCAAGAGTTCAGACACTGCTATCTTTCAAACAGTTGTTAAGGAACAGCTAAGCAAAGTAACCACAATTCTAAATGCCTTCCTCTTTAACTTTACTTGCAAAGGATACAGCAGGTCACAAGCAGACTGTTAGCAAGAGTTTCTATTCACGTGCATTTTGCATGTCAGTACAAATCAAAAGGGCAGAAAAGCACAGGAAGCCTCAGCAGTGACACATCTGTCCTGACAAGCCCATAATGTAGCATCACAGACCCATCTGGCCAGCAGAGCCCTTCAGTGTCAACCAGGCTTCAGAATCAGAAGCAGCCTTGTTAGTAAGGCCAAAGAGTAGGCGATGATGCTTAGGTTTGCTCCGCGTGCCAGGGATCAGGGTTTGTAAGCCTGTCCATTCTTTGTGAAAGATTCAGAAGTCTGTCAAGAGACTTAACAGCATTTCTTCTTTACCTTGTCAGGTCACCTCTTCTCTTGATTATAGAAAAGATAATCCAGGAACACCAGTCTCCTGCATTCCAATTAGAATAAAGGTTTATTTATTTTTCACTGCCTTAGAAGATGAGCAAGACAAGGTTCCCTCCTACAGCATTTCTCTAATGGCGCCTCTACCATATGCCCAGTGAGCACTTCTCGTCCGGTACTTGCTTTTGCCTACTCGCTCTCTTTCCAGCTGTGGCTATCTGGAATTTACACCTGGAAATAACAGTGGGTTTAGGACAATAAGCACCCTTGTGTATGCAAGTAGTAGTCTAACAGGTAACTGAGCTAGGTAACTTTACTGAAGTAAAGCAAGGCAATGGGAAGACCGCAAGGTCCCTACTGAAGGGCCATGCAGGGATACCATCAGGGAGGAAAACTGTCCTTCTGTTCAGAAAAAAAATGCAGGATTTTCTTCTTTACATACGAAGCCTCACCTGTCATTCCTTATGCCTTCTACGGGTTGGAGTTTAAGTTTAAAGTGAAAGAAAGCCACAAATCCTTTCTAGTGATCTTAAGATTAAGACAGTTTGTATGCAAACAGTGTCTTTGCCTTTGTGCTTTTTTAGAGAGCCAGAGCCCTCAGTTTCCATCTGTCAGGAAGAAGGGGTGCATATAGGTGCCAGTTTCAGGGGAATACAGGATTCAGCAGAATTCGTCTTAAAACCAGGTGGCATTGTTAGGCTGTGGGGCTGTTTGCTAATTTAAGAGGCCCATAACTTAGCTAGAGCTCATTAAACTCCAACAGCGATGATCAGGGTCCTCTGGGCTCATATTTGGGTTTAAAACTAAGCTCAGAGCTTGCACTGGAGCTGGAGTTATCTAACACCATCAGTAGCATTTTATAGGGAAAGGGGAGCGGCAGTGCTAATGTGCAGTCATAAAATATGATTTCATTTTGAACGTTTGCCATGTTTGAGGGAAATTTTCACTCTCGCTTCAGCACATAAAAAACAATTTATTTTGTTGTGATGAAACTAACAACATTGCTCCAAGTAAAAAAGGGTTTAACAAAAAAAGGATTAGCAAGTACTTTTTGTTCTCGAGTTTTCTCCCTGTATTTATGAAAATATGTGCATAGCACCAGAAATGTTGTCTGTTGTCAATAAAATACAGTAACAAGGCAAATATTAAAAAGGATTAATGATCCAAAAGCATCATAGTTTCACAAGCTAATCATCTGTGACAAGTATAATGTATTGACCAGTAAAATGCCCCAAGGTTTCATATTCAATTCAGTGTTTAATATATTTACTAATGGCAGTGGGGATGAGCAATGAGGCAGCAGTGTTTGCAAATAACAGATCCAATTCAGGGAAAGCTCTGAAGAATTCTGGGGGAATTTTACCACATTGGGTGAACAGGCAATGGGCAAAGAAGTGCATACGGAAAGAAAGAATTTAAACTATTTGCACTCCTTATAGGTTTGAACCTGGCTGTTGTAACATAGGAAGCTCAATAAGAGCCTCTGTTCACACTGTTATTGCATTAAGATGCATTAGGGATGAGTGGAAAATGATGTGCAATACATTCTAATTCAGCCTCCTCTGGAATGCTATATGCCGTACTAAAGAAGGACAATAAAAATAATACAAGCATAGAGAAACTCTCACACAAAGAGAGACTGTAAGACTTAGACAGTTTATCTTGGAAAAGAGACAAATAACAAAGGACATGAAAAGGGCATATTCAAAAAAAAAATTACAGAGAAGATAGATCTGACATTACCATTCCACACACATCATAAAGCAAGAGTAAAAGGAAAGCTAATGAAAATGAAAGATGGTGGAATTGAAACCACTGAATAAACGCTTTCACTGTGCACAACTGGACTATGAAACTCCTTGCCACTAGGTACTACAGACGCAAAGATGTGCATATAGAAGTCTGTCCTATTTCAATTGGGATTGGACATTTATAGATGTATAGTCAGGATATCCCAAATTACAATTATGGAAAAGAATACTGAAAAGAAAATTTAACCTCATTCTCTAGGGTTAAGTTGATATCTAAGTCAGGCAGTCTAAAATCTGACCTCAGGGAAGAAGAAGGGTATGAAAAAGTTATTTTACATGTATCTGCTTTGCAGTTTCCAAAGTATCTGCTACATGCCACTATCAGAAGGCAAATCCCGAGCAAGATGGACTACAATTAGTACAGCAATTCATGTCTGTTAATGATTAGCTTTTCCGAACAAATTATGATTTTATACATTTTTAAACACCATGCTGTTCAGTCTCTCCTCCAGCAGGCAGTTTCTGTGTATCAGAAATGACTGCAGAGAGGAGCCAGAACGTCTGACTCCTCAGCCACATGGACCCGTCAGCCTCAGAAGGCAAAACAGGGAGGCTTCGCTGCTTATGATTTTGCATATCTGGTTAGGTCTGCATATGTATATTTATCCTAATGTCTATCTGGGCTGTCTAAAACTGTCTTAACATATACTCCGATCCTTCTGCAAATAGGTACATAGTGTAACCTTTGCAGGCAGAGGTCTGACACTAGAAAATTGAAAGATGCCAAACTGTGAAGAGTTGCACTATAATTATAAATCACACATATCAAAAACCATAATCATGTGTATCAAGCAACCTTAAAGTTACTCATTAAAAACAAACAAAAGAACCACTTCTACTTTTACTGCTTCTGATTGTTTCCCTTGGCTACCAAATTTAAATCAATAAGGCTGGAGGGAATTTGCTCTTGCTGTTTTGATCCATTAAAAAATAATACACAAAACCCCATTATCCTTAAGCAATCTCAAAACAAAGAAGATACAAACTTCCAGTATCCTTTATGTTTCCACACTTTGCTTTCTATGATGGAAGAATACTTTGTTTTTTCTCTTTTTTTTTAAAACATTTTGTTTCCACTGTAGTATAGTACAGAGAAAAATGTGATTGCAGAAAAAAGTCTAATAACCCCGCTGCCTGATGCCTAAAATTACTCTGCAAGAGAAAAGTCTTTCACTGTAAACATATAATTTCAAATTCCTTCTTCTTCAATGACTTTGAACACCTCTTTCTCAAAGGAACTGTGGCTAAGATGTACACAACAATAATGTTATCATCTTTACTTACAAGATTCTGGATATTCATGTGCTGCCAGCTACTTTCCATTGCAGCAAAAGGCAACAGACTAAGAAAAAAAATCCAACTCCACAAATCCCGAAAACCCCCCAGCCCTTCAATCTTCTTTTGCCAGGTTCAAACATGACCCAGTCTAACAATGGCTTCTGCAAAGGTGTTTTATAGTGTTGAGGGAGCAGCGAGATTATGCTCTTCCCCTTTCACAGAGGCCACAGAGCCGTCAAAAATGGGTGGGACCACCTCTTTCCTTTGTGTAGAGACCAGCATAATATCCTACACATTCAGGGAATAACTAAACCCAGCTTGTTGCTTCTAAAGAACTCCAGTGTGAACCCTGCCTACTCAAATCAGAAAAAAAAAATCTCCTTGCTTTCCCGGTACAATATGAGTTAGCTGTTGCCTGGCTCTTGCAAGAAGCTTTAATCAGGAGAAAACCAGCTCTCCAATAAAAGCAATATTTTCAAATGGTCCACAAATTCATACTGAATTAGGGTTTTCATGCTGGAAAAGTTGAATTCATCATTTTCAATTAATTTCACTTTCATAAAAATGAAAGTGACTACAGAGGTGAATTACCACACAGCATAACCAAAACACAGCCTGACTTCTTAGCTGATACAGCTTCAGTTTACTAGTGTAGCAACTAAACATTAAACAGCAGCACGTTTGGGATGGATAGTCATCATTATCTATTCAACTCAACACAAAATAATTTGTTACAGCCACTTGGTTTTATCATTACTTGATATTGAAAACAGACAAGCATCATAACTCAATGGCATTTTGAAATCTCTTAATATTTTGATCCTTCAAAAAATCTGTTTTCACTAGGTGATCTAGGTCTGTCCTGCTAGGCTTATAGTAATTAGTTTCATAAATGTATCCACTACCTCAATGTGTCTTATGGCAAGAATCAAAATGATGAAAAGGCCCTGTCATGGTTCAAACTAATAGTTTCTCCAACCTCTTTGTGAATTCTCCAAGCATATCCTCCTCAGCTGTGACACTTCAAGTCTTTTATCAAAGGTAAATCACATGAAGCTTTCAGACCAGAAAATGTCCTACTGATTAACCGTTCTTATCAAGAGGGCAGTTCTCTAACCTTATTTATTTTCTCTACTGTCTGTTGCCTCCTCTGCATGCTATATTCTGCTCTCCCTCACTACTGGTACAGTATTCCTCAAACTGCAAGTCCCTGAGTCCCTCTGTCCCCGGGCTCTGCCAAAGCCCTCTCTGTCCCCCAGCCCTCTCTCTGCCTCTCCTAGACACCCACATGAGTCTCCTCTCCCTCTGCCCTGAATGCTGCTGTCCTGTGATCTGGCTCCAGCCTGATTTGACTTATTTAGTGTACCTGCAGGCTTGAACACTTCTAGCCCTCACTGCTCATTCCTGCCCTGGTGCTGTCTCTCATACTTTGCTGGCACACCTCACTTGTGGGACCAGGTGAGCGACTGGATATGGGAACTGTTCCAGCAGGAAACTGGAAACTCTTTTTTTCAAGTTGAGTCAGTTCCTTGAAGCAACACACCAGACAGTCACGTGAACAGGAAAGCTGACAATAAAAGTTGGTGCTGCTTAGGGTGGATGAAACAGTGCTGTTGCCAGATAAGATGCCACAGTCCTGGTATCCTTTCATCTCAGCATTCAAAGCAACAGAGCCCTGGAGACACCTAACAAATGTGCCTTAGTCCCAAATCCTAGAGGACCTAATTTTTAAGCAAAGTTCTTTGTCCTCTGTATGCACTTATGTGGGCTTCCAAATTGCCAAACTTATGCATAAAAACCCAGAAGACTAAGGAAAGTATTTTTGTGAATACTGACAAATGGAAAGCTACCTGGCTCCCTTCCCCTACTAAAGTCGCTACAATTACTCTAGAGTCACCTTACATTCAGTAAAAATCTTGTGAGCATTCAGATAAGTGGATAAAGTGTATAGCATTCATAACTTCACTTAAAATTCATCACATAGAGATTAACATCTAAAGAAAACATAGAATGTGTTGTCAAACTAGAACTTACACTTTGCTTCCATTTTGGATTGAAGCAGCTGTAAAAATCCAAAGTGCACTTTCCACACTGCTGGGAAGATCCCCAGAAGTTTGTGAGATGTTCTGTATTGGATGCTACTTCCCTCTAGTGTGCAGTCCTTGTACAACCCCAGTGATACCAAACTTCATAATCCTTCAAATTTACTCCAAAACAAAACCACCTTCAAAGCTATTAAGTCTTTAAACCATGCCACCTTGAAAAATCATCTGATTTCTTTTCAGACTGCAAACAGAATTCGGTTCTAGCATCTTTTCCATCTTCCAAGTACAGCCGGCATCCCTAAATATGATAGAGCAGCCACGAAGCTCAGGCAGAAACTTCACAGTGCAAGTTATTCTCATGACATTACAGAAAACTCAGACTAATCTATCATCTAGGACTTGTATGAGAAGGTGATCGGCAACAGGTAACTGATAACTCCTTAGATCCAGTCATCAGACATTTGTAATAGAGTACTTTGTCAAAGGAAATTTAAGAAGCATGTCAGGATTTGTTATAGTCTCACTCAAAAGGGGCAATTGTTTACAGTGAATTTTCCACCAACCTGTATTTAATTTACAAGCCTGCAGTAAACTAGCAGAATCATTTTGAACATTATTTGAATCAATGTAACACATTTATCTTTCTAACAATGTGACTTTTGCCTAAATTATAGACAACTGAGAATAAGCACTCCAGGAGAGATCTATTTCTGTCATTTTAAAGAATAAATGGGCTCCTGCCCTTCCTCTGAATATTATGAGTATTACGGGGTACACTTTCAGAACTAGCTACTTAAACTGAGCATTCAAGTCCCACATTCACATGCAAAAGATGAACATTAAACTTCCCTCTTAGACAATCTTTCACAATTGTCTTAGAAAAAAGATTTACTTTTCTTCTCTCAAGTTTCAAAACCAACGGTTAACACACTATATCAGCCTGCCATTGAGCCACGAGAGCGGGGAGAGACACGGAATCCTTGACTGCACAGCCAAAATTAGCATTCTCTGCTTTTCCCCATCCTCAAGTACTTCCCTGAGTAGAGGAGTCCTTCTCTTAAAGTAAGAATGCTATCAATTACCCATCAAGACTGACTGTCTAGTAGCTAGATAGATACAGATTCATTCTCTCTTTTTCTCAGTCTGCTTTTGTGGGCAACTCGCACATTCCTTGAAGAGAAGTCCTATGGCTTCTCTTTAGCTCCTCTTCCCCTAACATGCCTGTCAACCAGCTGCATCTGCTGCAGCAACTCCTGGAGCAGGAGAGGAGCTGTGCAGCTGTACAGTTTTGTAGCCTGGAGAGAATCAAACCAATTTAAGTAAACAAGTTTGATAACAACCATCAACATTGCAGTAACTAGACAGATGCTAAAATGTTAATAGCAAGTAGGTAGAAAGGAACTGTATAGATACACACAAGTATTCTTTTACTATCGCTATGTAACTTGAATTTCTAGGGTCCCTGAGAAATCTGGGAACCCAAAAGTATGAATGTATGCATTAACAAGAATGTATTAAGGTGATCTTGCATCATGTTGGGAAAACATCAGCAAGATACTGTGTTCTAAATTAATGTTAATCTGTATCTGAAGAAAAATATACCCCAATGGTATTCTGAGAACTGTTGATTCACAAGATGAACCGCTTATCTAAGAAATAATACATTGATGGATAGGCTGCCTTCACTGAGAAAACCACTTAAACTCTTAGAAGAATCACAGGATTTAACCATGTGGGGAATCACCAAAGCTGATCAAACATCACAGCATAAGCAGTCTCATCTCTGTGTTGACTACAAGAGTGCATCACACCCCAATGAGCCCCACAGGCACTTCTGGTTTTTTCCGACTAGGGTATGCAGAATTCTGCTTCTGCAAACCACAACTGTACTTCTGTACTGCCACTTGTGTAAAGCATTGCTTCATTATTATTACATGGCAGGCTGTAATTCAGATGTATAAAGAGCAGTAGAAGAATGTGCACACCCTCACACCTCTCAGGTGCAGGCTCACAGGACGTAACTATGGCAACACCTATGCATATTATCCTATTCACACATTTAGTATCATCACATCTTGTTAATTTTCATGAGGAAAATTTCACTCCATGTCCTGCAGTTCATAAGCTGGCATCAAGGAACTGAATTCACATTCACCCAGACACCTTTGGGAGTTTTATCCTCTTTCTTCCACTCCCTCAGAACATTTTTTCTGTTCCCTCAGCTGCTGGACCAGGAGCAGAAGTAAGTATCACAGAATACCTTTCAAATAAATGAGGACATACACCACACAATGAAGTACAAAATCTTCATAGTTTATCAAAATATTCACAAGCGGGGGGGGGGATTTGAAGGCTGTTTTTTCCCCTCTTTCTACTTCTCTGGGTCCACCGGTCTAGTATGCGGGGGTTAACAACCCTGTTTTTAGATTGATAACTAGTACAACCTTCTGTACAACAGACAGGCGTAATCACTTCATCTTTGCAGACCACTTCTCCCTACTCACATTCTGGGTGTCGTTAAGCCAGCCCTGCTAGCTTATCACATCAATTCAGCTCCCACTCCTTTCCATTTTGGCCACTTACTCTCACTGCGGAGCTGAAGTTCACTGCTCCCTAGCTTTACTGAAATGGCCTGGGCTAAAAATAAACCTTTAGAAACAACAGCAGAAAAGGGAAAAAAAAAAAAAGAATAAAAAGGGGAAAAATGCATGGTTATGTGGTGAGTGTTCAGGGAAAGGGGTGAGAAATTTTTCAGGCAGTTTTGCTGCTGAAGTTAAGTATCCCTGATACGTGTAACATTTCTTTCAGGTAGTGACAACACTTGTTTAAACCACGCCTGGGATAATATAGCCTCAGGCACCCATGGGAGTCCTAGGTATCGTAATACAAATAATTACAAACTAAAAGCAAATATACCATTTAAATTTCAGGATTTCTTTCCTGTGAGGTTCCTTTTACTTCAGTTGTATAATTTCACCAGCAAGAACCTAGGATTATTGAATCCCTAGATTATTTTTAACAAAGTACCAGAAACACCGAATTCTTATCGCACATTAAATACTGAAAATACTGATTTATAGAATATAAACCATAACACAATAGACCATATTTGAACAGGTGTTTCAAATTCAGCTTTGATTTTGAAACAAACTAATTCTCCCAAACCCCCCCCCCCAGCTCTTAAAGCCCAGAGGTCTGTTAGGGTCACACCTGTAAATCCGTTGTTTACAAAACTACTAACTTGATAATGACAGAAACTCTTCAAAAATCATTATACCTTACTTCACATGCCTATATTTAAAATCCTATGGTATCGTCACAACTGTATTTTCATGTATTCTTTACATCAGTTCCTAATAGAGAACCATGCTTAAACTTGTAATGGTAATGAATTTATAGCTGCCCATCTGTCTCGATTTTTACCCATTCAAAGTGTTTTCAGCCTGTGGCTGTGCCTGAGGCAAAGTTATATCATCCTGACACAAAGAAATACCAAGTCTTGCCTTGGAGATTTCCCTTGCTTGAAAGCAACAGCACTGTAAAAGCTCCAAGGTGTTATAATTAAAAATGTATCAATTAGTTATACAGTCAACTTCAAGAAAATGACCGTTGAGAATTATTTTCAGCCATATAGCAGGCCTTTTATAATTGATCTGTGTTTGTACTTTTAAATTACTGATTAAAATGCAGTATTCCTTGCAGGAAAAGCACACCAAGTGTGTCTTAAATGCCCCTAAGGATTACTAATCTCTGAACCCTATGTGCTATTTGTTGTGTTAACATACATTTGGAAAGACATCAATTAAGATGCAGATTTTCTGACCACTGCTTTGGGCAGCTGAATACAATGTCTCTCTCTAGCAATGCTAATATCATTTTAATAACAGACATGAAACTGAAATTTTAATTAAAGAATGCTTTTTTATTATTTGATCCTTTTTGGTATGTATACAAATGTGGAATATAATTAGAAACATTGTAATTAAAGAAATAATTAGGCACCGCAGGCTGGTATCACAAACATTTAGGGCAATTTCAAGCTTTTACCACCATGTCACATTAGCAAATTCCCTCCCTCATGCAAAGTTTACTAAACAAAATCACCAGCTCTTTAGCCATTTAAAATGAATAAGATACATTAACAAGAAAATGAACATTTTGTCTTGTTGGGAAGGGGAATAAAATGATTCCTGCATAAATTAAAACCCAGAAATCAGTTCTACTTGGACGAATCTGTGCAAACAAGTTCCTTTTCATAGGCAGCTTTATTTTATTTTAATTAAATGACAGACTCAACCCACTGCAAATAATTGTGGTGTTAATCTCACTACATTACTTTGAACAGAAACTGAGGAAAAAACAGTCAATGTTAATCAATTGCCTTGAAGGAAGAGAGTATTTTTTGACAGACTTGCATAATGGATGAAGCACAAAATGAGATAATTGGGAGATGTTTGTCCTAGAGGCCGCAAAGTTTTTAATTACATGTAAAAGATTCATTATACCCTTACGTTAACTCCTTTGCATGCATGAACAATGTATGCTCATAGAAAAACTCAGCACAGGAGGGGTTTGGTAGTTGTGTCATCTATTTAAACCTCTGCTTACTTTATTATATTAATGAAGGCCTTAGTCAACAGACTTTCACCTTAGGCAATCTTCTGTAAACTAAATTAATAAAACATCAGGAGAATGCTTAAAATTCACCACGTACTTACTTTGCTTATAATACATATACAAAGTAAATAAATTCAAGTGATGATTATTTTACCTAACTTTGAAAACTCTAAATCTCAGTATTTACTTTTTCCTTTACTGTGATCCCTATAATTATCGCCAAAATAACATAATAAAAACTGAGAGCACACTGTAGAAGACACCAACATAGAGACAGTATTTTTACAGGAAAGTAAATGACTCGGATTACCTGGTGGATGATACAGTCTGACATTATCTGAAGCAAGAAAGCAGAAAATCTAGACATAGTCTAAAGACCCAGCCTTAGAAGAAAAAATTTCACCAGAATGAGAGTAAGAGATTCTTTCTACTTTTGAGCAGGCTCCTCACTCACAGATTCTGGACGACACTGGGGTGTTTGCCCTGTTTTCATCTTCTCTATTCATATGTCTATGTGAGCATTATAAAACCTTAGAATGTTATCTTATTTCATGTATAACTATAACATGGATTTGGAACAATTTTCCTAATCCAAAATCAGAATGTACTCTTTCTTTTAATTGTCATATTTTGTTTTCCAATACCTTATGTTATAAGGTTAAGAACTTTTAGAAAAATGATGCCTAAATGATAACAGCGCATGTGCTAAGGAACCTTGCGTTTCTTACTAAGCATTGGAATGTGAGCCCAAACTCTATAAAAATGGAATTACAGTAGTGAAAAGCAACATGTCAAAGAGCAGCTCTCATTCCAACCACAGATTTGATTCAGTAAATTGAATTATTCTGCAGACGCTGAACAGCACCTGGTTAAATTTCAGAAATCATCTTTAAAAACAAAACAAAATAAACCAAAACACAAGAAGCTGAAGAAATATATCTCTATGTCCAGTTCTGAATTAATTTTCAAGTATTCAGCAAAGAAATTTTGATAAATTTTAAACTTTTAACTGATGTAAATTCACCCCTTGCTCATCTAATAACAAGTAGTTCATATCATAAGACAAGACTGCAACATCTGAGGGATTCAGCAAGCCTTGCATGGAGAGGATTTAACAAATTTTGCAAAAATTTTGCAAAAATCAAATCTATGGCATGTTACGAGGAACATAACCGACACACTAAGCTAATAACATTCTACTAAGGACACTTTCATCTGTGAAGAGCAACAGAGTTTACTAATTGGTATCTAGCTTTTAACAGCACAGCAAAGTAGGCCACATACTTCATCCCAGTGCTACACTTTCCTCACTTTTGGATTATTTTTTCACCCTTTTTCATGGTTTTCTGCCCATCTATGAAGGTACACATCTGTCGCCATCAACACCTAAACTGCACATCAGTGTTTCTGATGAAAATAAAAAATGTCATGGCAATAAGCGAATGTTTTGAAAGCAAGCCTGTTTGTCAGTAAATTATAAGCTTCATTATCATAAAACTCTAACAAATAGAACCCACATCTCATTATGCGAAAGCACAATATGACTGCAGCAATATTCATCTCCCAGAAGAGTGCTTATCTATAGGGTGAAAAAAGATAAAATTTCTGCTGAGAGGTGCCACTAACGACAGCATTTACTTTATTAAAGAATGCCTGAACATTTCTGAACATACCCATTTCCACTTTCAACTACGCTGTTTTAAGTAAAATACTGTACTAACAAATTTTATGAATTTTAACTTTTCTGTATCACAGAACTGCACTTTAAAGACAGAAAAATTTTGTATATTGGGTTTTATTTTCATTGGCTTGAACTTTTCCATCTCCTTCAAAAGAATAATCTGTAAATTGAACTCTCTCATGACCTGCTCTGCACTTTGGCCATATTCATAAGGAGTATTAGAGATAAACTACTCATCAGTTATTGAGCTTGCCACACTTAGCTTTTATTTCTAAAGAAATTTCTTGTCTTTCTATAGACTGTTGGAAACTTAATTATAGAAACCACTGAGAAAAGTCTGCACTGCAATAGATGAAATAGAGCATTATAGCGATAGTATTAATTAACGAAGGCAAACATTACATTAGGATTTCCAATCACTTCACACTTATGAAAGCAATCATTTGGTGCTCTCAACCAACTTCCTCAACTCCTACTGCTATCAAGCGAGTTCCCTCATTTGTTCAATAGAATGTACACTGTCTAGTGTGAAAGGACACAACCACAGCTCTCACCAGGTTCTGAAAAACAGTCTCTTCCCGCAGCACGTCCATATGCGTGCTGCTGTAAGACAGCAGCAGCAAAGATGATCATAACTCTCTGAGAGCCTTCGTCCTGGTCCTCGCCTATATCTGGTGAGGTGTTTAGGGAATGGGTGTTGCTGAAAGTCTGAG
>Ga0181612_155766_pt1 | contig 33061 bp, 19 predicted proteins | sample HoacroProtozoa21_FD_119630 | JGI IMG/M metagenome (GOLD analysis project Ga0181612, IMG submission 119630) | Hoatzin crop microbial communities from Cojedes, Venezuel. Combined Assembly of Gp0051906, Gp0051904, Gp0051908 | reverse complement strand
TGTAGGTGACCCTGCTTCGGCAGGAGGGTTGGACTAGATGACCCACAGAGGTCCCTTCCAAGCCCGAACATTCTGTGATTCTGTGATTCTAGTTCCAGGTACATGTTCCTTTCCTTTTGGGTTACAATGGAGTAAGTGATTCTTCAGTGAGAATGAATTAGTTTGTTGACTTGATCCAGCAGAAGGCGATTTATTTGTGAAGTTTCTCTGGATTTCTTACTGGAGGATTAGTTTTCCGTCATTTCAGTTCACTGAACCACCTCATCCTATAGCCACACAGTTGCCAACTGTGACACAAAAAATGTTGCAGGAGCATGCAGCCGGGATTTGGATGAAGAGAGTAGGACCACCCCTTTAGGTAGCAGCTGATAGTTAATCCCGTTTGGAATTAGCATCCAAAACACACATTAATGTTACATTTGTTGTAATGCTTGTCTTGTTGATGTTTTTTTTATTTCATTATCCTTTTTTAAATTTCACAAAATCTTGTTTTCATGTGTTTTCAGATAACGTGCTTAATTCTTTTCAGTCATTATAGGAGAGATAGCTAGAGGAAAATAATGTTAAGCTGTAGTTTGGTAACTGTATGAACTGTGTTCACTACTTTTTTCAAAAAGGTAGAGAGGGGAAGCTGCAGACTAATCAACCGTTTCCAGATAACACATAGTGGAACAGATTACAGAACTGCTTTTCTCCTTGGTGAGTTTTCCCTTTTGACACGTAAAGCTTTGTCACTTTTTTCTACTCATCCTTCATATTCTGCTCAAGCTGATGCAAGACTGATGATACTGAAAAATGCAGTGCCTCTTTCCTTCTCTTAGTCATGCATTCTTGTCCTCAGTGTCTATCAGTACTGGCATGTGTGGGGAGTTGGGTTAATTCATTGATCCCTCTGAAAACAAGGGGTTTTTTTTGGTTTCAGTTTTTTTGTTGTTTGGATGGTTAGCTTTCAGCTGGATCACTTAGGTCAGACACTCACTGCGTGGCTGCATAAAGGCTAGTCTTGATACAGAGACTTGGCAGGCCCATGTGTTGGTTAAGGGTGCGATTTCCATTTCAGTGTTGGGACAGCTTTAAATTAGCTTGAATCATAAGTCTGTGCTCTCTGAGAAACTACATCACAAAGTAATGATACTAGCGTCTTTGACTTGGTCAGAAAGAAGAATGCTTTGGCAGTTTTACAATACTCCTTTTTGTCACAGCTGTCTGCCTCTTCTCCTTGGGATTACCACTCCTATAGCAGAGCTGCCAAAAGGGCTGTGTGCCTGCATCTCATCTTGCTGCATATCACAGTCTTGTGGATTCATGCAAACCAAACTTTGCTGTTTTTTAGACTAGCGCATTGGGGGTGGGAGCATCTGGGGTGTGCGTGTGTGCTCCTTTCTTGCCAGCCCTGCAGTGGAGGTAGGAACCTACTGCAAAAGGGGAGGGAGGATACTTGAGAGTGGTAATGCTGTGAATTGCCTCAGTGAGGTTTGTCTGAACTTGTCTTAGTTTCTTCTTATAGCTTACAAACTGACTGATTTATTTTATGCATGGCAAAAGTCTAATAGTTCTCTGCTGTTTGCTATATTAATGATCCAGAGAAGCAGACAAATGATGAAATGAAATCTGACACAATTATTTCAATTAGTCAAGACTGGAGAAGGCTGTGGAGAATTTAAGAGAAACCTCACAGAGATGGGTAAAGGGGCATTAGGACTGTAAATGAAAATCATCTGTTGATAAATGCACAGTATTTTTACTGAAAAGAGCAATTACAGTGTTCATGCATAAAGTTGAATGTATTAACTGTACACTCTCTGGAAGGAGGCCAAGATATTGCTACAAGGAACCGATTTGAAGGTCTTTGTTCCATAACATTATTTATCTGAAAAGCAGACAGAATGTTAGAGTATATATGGAACGAAATAAAAAGTAATACTTAAATTGTCTTAAAGCCAAGAAGTAAGTTGAATACATCTTCAATAAGAGATTATGTACCTCTCATGGTGCAAAATCCAGATGAAAATACAAAAGGTTTTATAACTGCAGTATAAATGATTAAGCACATGAAATTATTTCCATATGAAGCAATCTTCAAAAAGTAGGGACAAATTGAGTAATCTTTTACTGATTTTGGTAGTTGCTTCTTATATGAATGCTCCAGCTGATTTAAATGCAACTACTTAGCAGCGTTCACAAGATGTCATCTGTCGAAGCCTTGTGGTTGTTTAAGATGTTATCATCTGTCATCACGCTTTCACTTCCCTCATTTTCCTCTCCCCTCTCACTCTCTTGCTGTCCCAGCTTATGCTGATGGTTAATGCGGATTTGAGCTAAGATTCTGGACTTTGAACTGAAGGATGTTCTTCCCGTTCTGCAGACTGTGAGAGGACAGGCACCTCCAGCAAAGGTGCAGGGTGGAAGGCTGGCAGTGATAATGTTTAAAGCTACAGTGACCCTAAGGTTTTATTTAGTTGCTGTGCATCTGTGAGATTTTGATGACTCTAGGACTTAAAAATGTTTAAATTACTTCAGGTTTTGATAATAATTCTCTATATTCCTGTTGGGCAATAAATATTTGATGGATTTTAGTTGTTTTAAAGAGCAATCCATTCCTCAAACTTCAGCAGGAATTTGTTACGACTAATAGCAATTTCACAATTTGATTGGAACAGGAAGCTGAAATATAGGATGGTAAAGTTCATTCAAAGGTTTTTGAACCCTTTGTAATGATTTGAAATTATTTGGAGGCACAGATCTCCAGTGTGAGCTCAGAAATCTTGGGGGTTTTGGGGGGGTGGGGGCGTGTTTATTTTGGAAACCAAGCTAAAACATTGACTGAGTTGTTGAACAGGAATTATCTTGTGGGCTGTGCAGTTCTGCCTATTTTACATATTTTGCTTCTGTATAACGAGCAAGATCAAGAGTATCAGTTATTCTTTCCAAGATTTCCTACAGTTGTTAAACCCTGATGTGATTGCATAAAGAGAACAGTTGTTTTTTAAAAATTATGTATTCTTTTCCAGATTTTTTTTCTGTAGGAACGGAAGTTTTAAGTATATGAATCATGTTGTTGTATACATCATGTACTCTAAGTAGTATTCTGTTCTGCCATATAACCCGTGCTGTATCTGGAAGGATAAATACAAAGTTCACTTCAATATTACTGATAGGTGTTTAGACATCTGTACTGGTTGACTCTGATATCCATTTAGATTTGGCAGGCAGATGGAGGGTCCTCGTGTCAGACTGTTAAAAGCTGTAATACAGGATTATAGGAGTGCCTTGCTTTTTCAGATACTCATGTGACAATTGAGTAGTAGATTCCTTCTCTCATGATTTGTAAGTTGGGGAAAGGGACTGACCTCCACACAAAAATACTATCTTCTTATTTTATAAAAAATTTTTTAAAGTCCAAAACTTGTATCTTGCATGCATGTCCTTTTTCATAACTGCTGGAGGCAGGAACCTTAAAATTGATGGGAAAGGCTAGCTAAAGAAGCATGCTTTTAAGACATTGGTTTTCTTAAAAAAAAAAATCAGCATTAATATGCTTTACATTTTTTTTCAGTATCATTGAGAAGTTATTTCTGTCTTCCTCCGTTTCTTATCAGTGGACACTGTGAAGATAGAATCTGAGTCTTGTAGCATCAGTATATAAAATCAGAATGATTAATAGCTCAATTACTTAACATTAATTTTAATGCTTTTTGCCTTCAAGCAAATACATGCAGCATGTATCATGTGCGTCTCAGTATGTAAATAAATCGTTTATTTCAGGAGCACCTTCTGTGGCTTTAGAAAGTGTCATGTATGTTCTTGCTATCTGTGTCACAGATGTGTATCAATTTTTAAAAAGGCTCCCCTGTAACTTTAGGCTTTTTTATGAAATATCACATTTTATTTCTTTTATGCCCTTCACAGCTTATTAGGAATTTTTCTGTTATGTAGCAAACATTCAAATGCAATTGAGAACTCTGAATTTCCTACATTCAGAATAGTCTGGGATTCCTGCTATGTGTAAAATATGACTAAAATTCAAACAGACAACTTCAAAAGCAAGAAGGCATTTTCCTTATAGAAGTCTCATACTTTAAGCTAATCTGATGATGCTTTGAGGACCTTTGGAGTCTTTGGAATTGCCAGGACTTATGTGAGAAAAACGGGTTCACACCTTGTATTTTGAGAAAGTGGTATGTGTATCACAGAGGCTTGTAACAGATTGGACCAACTCTTGGAGTAAATAATGCAGACCACAGGGACTCTTGACAAGGATAAACTTAATATATTGTTAAGATCCATGGTGTCAAATCAAAATGAATTTTGGTAATAGATAATGAAGACTGTACTGATCTGGGTGTTAGATTTTGCTTTCTATGGTAGGCCACGCGGAGGTTATACAGTCCTCACTGGAGGGATGCAGTTTTCTCTGGTTGTTTCTCTCATTTCAATCTGGAGAAGAATGTATTTTTTAAAACTACCAGCATTCCTTAAAAATACCTGTTTCAAATGAAAAATCAGTACTGCCCTGTGTAACATGGAATGATCCTTAATGTTTTTTACTGGAACTTACTGGCATATAGAGCAGGACAGTCCATTTTAAAATGTAGAGCAACATTCCACTAGCCCAGTCAAGGAACTGTATTTCAGGTTGAGAATAATATCCATTTCTGTGCTTGGAAAACATCTATGAATGTTTTATCATGTACTAGAACTGCGTAAGTAGAATTGCTAGGACAGGTGCACCACTACACTGGAAACATTGAAAAATTTGCATCATGAAATTGTGGGAAGCTTTTCCTTCATGTGGGATGGGAGAGGGTGGAAGTCTGGACCCAAGGTCCTGTCTCTTGTCTATTTTCTATCAGGTAGAGGATAGTATCTGATTCACCCTTCACTGACAAGCCTCCTCACTTGCTTTAGGAGCCCTTTTCTGTTTATCAGATTGGAAAGAGTCCTGTCTGACCTCTCTGATCTGCCAGTCATCTGCCAGAACAGTTCTGAGACCTAAAGGTTATCTTAGATAGTTGAGCTCATGATACTGCTTACAGCGGCATTAAGAGAAATCATGCAACTGCAAGCTCACATAAAGCTCCCCTAAGTAACTGTTTCTGTCTGCTTCCTTTTAATAATTTTTATTTTTTAAATTTTATTCACTTTTCTGTGCCTGGGATAATACTTTATTTCATTGCTGCTTCTACATTATTATATTCAGAGTCCCCTCCTGGCACTCTGATACTAAATTTGATTTATTGGACTCATTGATGTTTTCTATTAAGTATTTTTTGGTGAGCAAGTTGAGCCATATTGATAAATGCAATTCAGAAACAATGTGTGGTTTTCTTATTGTGTTGGGGTTTTTTTCTGTTAACCAGGCATGAAATTTAATTATCCCTTAGTGTTACTTTACATAAGCATGTGCAACTTTATCCTGAGCATCGTAAGAGACATCTAGAAACTATGAAACCAAATCAGAGGCAGGAAGGAGGGCAGCATTGTTCACTTTGGAAATTTTTCTTTCAGCCCAGCATCCCAAACCTTAGACTGAAAAAAAAAAATCAGTATTTGTATGGGTATTATTGTCAGGCTGAAGAAGCCAAACCTTTCACTCTTCTTCAGGATAGTGAGTTGTAAGAATTCTTCAGAAGTGCGCATCCATGAGTAGTTCTTTTGCAGTTATTTAATGTTGTATTGCTGAATTCAGCTGTCTTGGAGAGAGCTGCAGATGGCAGTCACCACTTTTACATTTCTGAGGATTTCTTTTTCATTTTGAAGAGAGAGTAAGTTGAGTAAGATAGCAAAAGAATTAATTTTCAATTTGATAAGCCTTAAAGCAAGTATATTGTGTGCATAACAGTCATGTTTCTCTGTAGGTCTTAATAGAGTTTTTTTTCCCAGACATCTTTGGACAAGTACTAAGGATCTTAAAATCAGGTTTTGAGAGGCCAGTATGGTGAGCAGTTAGGGTAGTAAGACTTTGTAGCTACATTTCTGCAGGCCCTTCTTTGCTAATTTTTAGTAACAAAAAGGAGTGAGCTTACACTAGGATTTTAAGAGCACATATTTCTAATAGAACTTGGCAGTTCAAGGGCTAAAGAAGCATTTTAATCTTTTGTGCCCACCCAGTCTCTATACAAATGTAAATATGTCTGTCTTTAACAATTTGCCAAGAAATGTGGTTTTAATTTGTTAGCAGCAATCCCACTCCCTGCAGCTCTTTCAGAGTCAAGTCACAAGTCTGGCGGTGCTTTGACATTCTTCTCTGTCATGGTGTCATTGTTTATATGATGTCTGCTTCTGCTGTCCTCCTTTTTATGCCTGGAATATTTTTCTTTAATTATTTCACTGCCTAAAAGGAATTTGGGATTACTAGACAGGATGAGAGCAGATTAGCTATTTTTCTTTCTTTAACAAGTCCTGAAGTTCCCATAGGAAATAAACAGTATTCCCAAAACAGACAGTGTTTTTTATTTTTTTAATTAACTAAAATTATTAAGTCTAATAAAGAAACTAAAGGAAGTTTCACCAGTAATGGCTGAGTGTCTTAGTGGTATATGGAGTGCCCATTGTTGTTATTTATGACTCTCTCTGCCTTCTATTGTGGACTTATTCCAGCCTTAGGGAGTTTACATCACTCCTAATAGCAAAAGGCTCCCTGGTTCCCACAGAGTCTTTCAAAGACTGACTCATATGCCTTATGTTAATTGTTCAGCTCTCAAAATACAGCACTTACAGGGTGTGGTTCCAAGGGGAAAATCTACTGTACTTAGAGGGCATGTTCAGAAGTGTTTCACACATAAATCATTTTTATTTTTATTTTTTAATGCCTTAACCCTTTTCTGTCACTGCTTTATGTGCTAAATTCTTTGAAAACAAAGTAAAAGGTTGATGATGGGGTAGTGAGGGAATGTGTTAGCTCTTAGACTCTGGATCATTAACTCCAGTCTGACTCAACTCACAAGTGACATGACTTTGTCATCTTTGCCTCTCTCCAGGGTCTTCTCTTCACACCCTGGCACGATGGTACACTCCAGGCAAGGATCATGCACTGTTTGTAATCAGATGCAAGTTAGAACTCAGGTTTATTGCTTATCTGCAGTAGTGAGTATGTGTGGACAAGAACTGTACCCAGTCCTCCTCTGGATTTTGTACAAAGTGCTACTTTCCACCCATTGTTTACTACATCTCCAAGAACTGCCTTAGCAGACTGGCGATCCTGTCCCAGTGTGCCATGTTGATGTCCTCAGCTGAGGACTGAAGAAGATTTAATAGAATTAGACTTACCATAAAGCAGAATAAGGAAAGTTCAAATGCTTCTGCTTGTGCTTCTGTTCTATGGCTAAGTAAGAGTGCTCTCCAGCTGCTTTGATGCAGAACGATTGTGCAAGATCCTTCGGTCTGAGTTGTGTGAATGTTACTGGAAATCAGAATAGTTACTACAGACTTTATAGTTATGAGTCTGTGTCTTCTCTTAAAATTAGAAAAGCTCTTGAGTATCTTCATAATATTCCCTTCTTTAATAGTTTACAAAATATGAAAACGTGTTTAGTCTAATTAGGGGAGTCCATGCCTCTAACAAGAATAGAAGCAGCAATTAATTCCTCAGATTAAACTAGTTAGGCTTGATTTCTTAGGTTGAAATCACATTTCGTGTATGCCCCGTGTGTTTTCTGCCTGCTGTAAACACACGTGTTGCAGCATTAGTGGACAGAATTTCATGCCTCTATCCATACACACAAATACGTTTGCATAATTTGCCTCTGAAAGGGAGGCTCGGAACAGCTGCAGTTTTTTAAACTGACGAAATGGCTTTATTTCTTTGCCTGACTACCCTCTTTCTGCTTACAAAACAGGAAGTTGTTTTCACTGGCTTATTCTTCTGGAAAGAGCAGCGAGGTTTACCCCCTCTCCTTTAAAAAGGAAATAAAAATAAAAATGGGCAGGGCTTTATTCACTATAAGTGACAGGTTCCCGAGGGGTGTTCCAGGCAGCGGTCATGTACACACTTTGGCCTTGCCGCCTCCGCAGTCTTTCCCTTTGTACTGCCTGGCTCCAGTGTGCTAGGTTCACAGTGCAGAGCAAGAAACGGTATAAATAAACACTCCCTACGTTTGGTGAGCCCTGATCAGATGTTGCGTCATACAGGCTGACGAAGAAAAATGCTATCAAAGAAAAGGAGGTGCACAAAGCGTCTTCTTTTCTTGACTTTGCCGTGGTTTTTTCTCTCCTCTCCATAGCCTCAGAGATAATACTTTTTTGAAGTATGTTGTAGTTAATAGTGAAGTCAGCAAATGGCCCTTCTCTCATTGAGATGGTTTCGTTGTGAAAGGAAATGCTCACAGCTTGAAGAAAAAGAGCATTTTCCTTCCCTCCCTCTCACCCCAGTCTCGTATTATATAAAACCATGGTGCGGCTCTTAGCTGAGACCAGAAAGAATTCCCCTGTTGTCCTGTAGTAGCCAACCACTACAAGCTGTGAGCATTTGAACGTTAGTATTAAAAGTTTTAACCCTTGCCTTCTTAAATGAGCAAATAACCCTCTGTATATTTTTTGTAAGTATGGAAAATTATGGGAATTCTTCTGGGAATAAGTGTATAGACCACTGCGCCAGTCAGTCTCTTCAGAAAAAAAAAAAAAATGACAAAACACGCTCCTGTCTGCAAGAGAGATTCCTGGCATTTGTCACAGTTTGAGCCACAAAGATGTCAGATATTTGCCAACAGTTTCCTCAGACGGTTTGGAACGCTACATCCTTTACGTTGCAGTCTTGTTTGTTTGCGGTATATTTTAGCATATGAAATATGTTCATGGGGAGTCTGAAAGGGGAGAAACTGACTAGACTCCCAAATATTAAAAGATTAAAAATAATTCTGTTTCTCTTCGACTGCTCAAATAAAAATAATAAAGAACATCTGTAAGTCTTAGTATTAGAAATGGAGTTTTGTGTTGAATAATCATAGCTTGATGTGTCATGTTTTAAACCTGTATTTTATTTTGGAGCAGAAAGAAGAACTTTCCAGTGGGACGTCTGAATATTTTACTGAATCTGCTGAGAACAAGAAGCTTAAGATTAGTCTGAATGAACAGATAAAGCAAGACATCTTGAAAGAAATGTATGTCACTATTCTTTTTAAGGTGATAAATTTACAATCTGGTGAAATTTGGGTAAATAGAATCTAGCCTATGTAATAAAATTTCAAGTAGCATAAACTCCTTTACAAAAGATTATTTTAAATTATTAAGGGACTACTTAATGTAGTGTAGCTTATCCACTTTAGTGTGGATAAACATGCAAAATGATTGTCGTTGCTTTGTATGGCATGAAAAAGCTGTTACAACCCACATAGATATCTCACATAGCGCTAGGCAGAATCAAAGCAGCATTTTTTTTCCCTGAATGAAGCTCTGAGCCAAAATAAATACGTGATGCTTGATCTGGTGAAAAACACTTTGCAAATACAGTTTTTGTTCATTTTGAGAGTCTGCAATGTGCCACGATACTAGTCTGGATCTTTGGTCACAATTAAAGAGTGTCCCTGGTGTACCGGATGGGGAGGGTTTGTTGGTCAGCTGAACATTTTACTGGTCCTCTGCTGTACCAGGATACCATTCTTACTTGTGCAAGCTGCTAGTAGCCCCAAATCAACTGTGGAATCGGGGATTTGCTGTGAACCCTGGCAACTTCTACTCATGGTGTCTCATCTGTGTTGTGTTTAGAAATGAGATTAGATTTGGAGGTATGCCAGCTCTACCTATTTTGGAAGAGACCCCTTTCTGAAGCGTTATCTATGCCAAGGCATATCTATGCCAACCTGTGAACTGCTCGGCATCAGCAGAGCAGCAGAAAGTGCTCTCAGCATGGGATGATCTATACTAATATCTTTAGACTCAAAATCTTACATTCAGTAGTCGTGGATAAAGTTCATCTTACAGCTTGTGTGAAATCTAGATATGTAGGTAACACGCTCTGAGGAGTGTTTATGCACTGACACTCCATCGTATCCCTTGTGATCCCATTTTGCTGTATAATTCCTTTTAGAATACAATCTACTTGCATTACCTAAGTCGTTCCCAGATGAACAAGCTTGATACTAGATGAGTAGTGGTAAACTTTAAAGTAATGCTTTGAAATGCCCTGAGAAAAATTCCAGAGGAACATTCTAAAATAGAGATTAGAAACTCTCACACAGAGATGCACATGCTGCCTCTCCCCGCCTGCCCCCCTCTATTCTTTAGATATACATTATGCATGTGAATATATGGGAATGGTTTGAAGTCATTTAGGCACTTACGAAATACTATTTTATCTAGCGAGTTTGGGAAGGAATTCAATATACTTATATACTTGACCTTTAACATCTGTAATGAATCCAGTTCTGCCTCTTGGAATAGAATGCGAACTCCTTCATGGCTTAGTCATTAATAAATAGAGTTCCCCTAGTGCAGTGGAAAATCAGATGGATAACACTTGATATTATCCATGCTAGACAAACATTACCGCTTGTCAAGATGATATACAGGGTTTTTTTCCACATTCAGAATGAGGGTTGCCCTAGTGGTGTTTCAGAGTTTATAACAAGGGCAGATTGAGACAGTAAAGTTTCTTTTCTAATTTAAAAACAAAATTCCTTTTTATTGCAGTGTGAAAAGGACAAAACCAAGGCAAAGTAGCACAAGGAATTCTCAGATCAGCAAGGACTCCAAGAAAGTGTATCTTGGCTCAGTGGATTCACAGATAGGGAACAGAAAGAACAACTGTCAGACTTCCCTCAGTCCTCAATCTGAAGTGAAATGTAGGAGTGCAGGACAGCTGAAGGACTGCATAAATACAGCTGAGAACAACTTGGAGCTTCCTGTTTTGGAACTGGAAAATTATGTTGATCAGAGACAGCCAGATAATGCTAGCAGACAGCAAAAACCTTACTCCGTGGAGTGGTTGAAGTCAAGTCTTCTAAGTGAGAACCCTCCTTGTAGCTCTGAGTTGGCACCGCTAGGACCAAAACAGAATAAAAAAGTGACCAAAACACAGGCTCAACGGAAGGGCTGTGGTTCAGAAGAAAAGTTAGAGCATTTAAAAAAAGTGTCCTCTGAAGGGGCTCCTTTCATACCTAGCAATACAGAAGTGAGTAAGTACGATCATGATTGTTTAGGTCCATTCCTGGAGGAGAAGACCCCACTTAATTCCAGGTTGTTTTCTAAGCAAGACTTGACAAAGACTGCATCTGATGAGGAGTCACTAACTTTGGGAAGAAACCTCTCCCGGCCTCTTTCTGTGAGGAACAATATAGTGCAGACAAACACAAAGGAGCCAAGCACAGCTGCTGAAGAATTGCCTGTGATGCCATCATATTGTTTAGAACTGCAGCCTGTGTCCTCAGAGAAGCCTATCCAAAAAAGAAAAAAAGAGGTTGAAAATGGTTTCAGGAAGTTAAAGCTGCGAAGGCTTAAGAAGTCGTAAAGTGTGAAATACTGCCTTGATGGCATGGGTGGACAGCCACATTTGTGTTTGGGAAGCATATGCACAAAGTAGGAAGCAGTTCAAAACAATGAAGAATAATAAAAATACGAAGTCAAAATTACTTAAATCTTTTAAAGAAAATTTAGTTAACTAAGTATCTTAGTGGTTTGGAACTGTAATGAAGATAACTCTTTTAAGTCTTTAGGAATTAGACATTGATATTGTATGAACTGGTGTAGTATTTATAGAAAGAAAAATCTCTTCTAAAATAATATTTACGAAGCGAAATTTTAGATCTGTGTATGTTTTAGTACTATTATAAAGTTGTACCAGCTGATGACAGCAAAAGTTAAAACCCCTTTTGTGATCTGTTAGCAGCTGCAGTTATTCAGTGTTTTGCTTGTTTCTGAACACAGTTTATTTTAGTAAAAATTAGTCCTTTCTCTCTCCGTGTTAGGAAGTTCATGTTTTATTCATATTGTCTTTGCAACAGTAAGGCAAACTGAGGTTATTTCAAATAAATCTTTAACCAGGATCTAATGTTGCTGATAACTTAATTTCATGACCTTTTCATTGGGGTTTCAAAAGAATAACTATAGTTCGTGCATGTGCAGTTTTGACAGGAACACGTATTTCTAACCTAAATTAGCATACAAGTGCATTCGGTCTTTGGAAAAATGAAGACTGGTTTTACACGTGCAGTCACCTGGATGTGCAAACATTGCTATTGGGAAAAGTTCATACATAAACGTGCATACACATCTTCATGCATTTGTGTTTCAAAATCAGGCCTTGTTTGTCTGTGCAAGGACTGTTTTTCATGTGTTAGCGAAACCCAAGTTATTTCTTATTTTAAGATAGAGGTAATTTTTAATTGTACAGTTCTTTTTAATACTGCTTTTGTGACTTGTATGCTAATCGCTAAGGCAATGTAACTTTTTATTTCATGCTTATCTTGTTAAAATGTTTAAAATAAAATTATAAGCAATTTTCTTTCATCATTCTCTCAAAATCAGTGACCGCAGACATTTTACGTGAAGCAATTTTGAAAAATCTTGCCGACATATACCTACGACTGTGGATATCCTCATTTAGGTTAATAAGAAGATTCACATCCGTAAGCATTAGAGTTGTTAGTGTAATGCAAATCCTTATGAGAGTTAGCAGCTCAGCAGTTGACAGCAAGAGGCTGACAATTAGGCAGTATTTTTCAGCTATAAACAAGTTCTGCTTTTGCGATAAAAGATTCTTCATGCCTGCTAGAGGACATTTTCTTTTTTTTTCTTTCAGCCTGTTTGCATGATGTTTCTGACAGTGCTTTGCAGTCAGGTTGCTAACGCCTACCCATCTTCAGGCTCTGAAAAAAGGTCTTTCCTAGTAACAAGCAACACCAAGGCTGCAAATGAACCTGGGTTTGGAAGAAGAATAGCCTGAGGTATGTTTACTGTTGTCTTTTGTATAGGCTTGAGATACCAGGCCAGGAAAGGAGTAAGAAGCACCTTTTTGATGGACTTAAAGGAGGTGTAAGGATATTTAGTGAAGTATTTATCAGAAAAACGAGAGTAAGTAAAATAGAATCATTTAATAGTTTATATTAATGTTTTAGCATATATTTTCTGGATGGGTTCTTTAAGTGCTTACAGCAAATAAACTGATAGAAAGTGGTACAAGCACATATTCTAGTCTGCAGTTTTAACTTTCGGTTTTTTCTGCTTTGCTTTTGCTGGGATCTTTGTGAATTTCCCATGATTGTTCTTGGTTGTAACAGATGCCTACAGGAGACCCTCAGGTGATTGTGCAGTAACAGACATGTGTTGAGTTTACAATTTTTAGAACAACATTTTAGAAAATCACTTCAGTTACTGCTCTTCATTTCATTCTGGTTAGCAAAAAGGCCTATGCTTGCTTTTGCAAACTGGCAAACACTCTGATTGTATCTATGAAAATTCTGGAGCATCTTGAGCAAGGATGCCCCAAAGTTACTGCTACCAGTTTTGGATTCTGAAGCTTCCCGCTTCTTGTCTTTCTCCTCTCCACATCCACTTAACTCAAGCATTAGAAACCAGGGGGCAACCACATATAGTGTGTATCATCACATGTGGTTGTTGTATGTAGTACAACCTTATAATTGCAACTTTTAATCTGAATGACATCCCTGCATGCAACCTTACAAATCAATTATGTCATCCATTTATAGGGACTTGGGTAGATTAAATCATCGTCTGTGTAGCTAAGAGCACTAAATTTTTCCTTTAGGATATTTTGTTATGTTACTTACAGTGCTGTTTTCCATCACCTCACTGATAGCATGGGAACATCCTCCTTTTAAAACAGTGATCCTGTAGCAGTAAGAAGTGTAGGGCTTGATTGATTAAAGGTGTTAGAGCCTAGAGATTCAGGACAAATACAAGTGGACTTTCTCAAAAGTGCATAGCTGCATCATTTTTACTGTAGTTACTGACTTGTTAGGTTGCTAGGCTCTTTTGAAAGACCCTCTACTTTCTAGCTGCATATCTAGAGCTTAATTACTTTTAAAAGCTGTCTCTTGGATCCTCTCAGCAATGTGGTTATTCAGGGAAAAGTTTTGAATTCGTGGTCATTTGTGGTGTTGCTGCTCAAAACTGTTCTTTCTTTTGTCTGTGCAGCAGGACTGTTATAAAAGTTTCCCTTTTGCAAACCTTACGGGTGTTACATGGCACTGCGACATCCGGGCTGTTTTGTTACCGTATGCCTCTGTCATCTCTGTATGTTAAACCCAAGGTTGTCTTCTCAGTCTTTGCATTTTTCTCTGTCTACAGTCCACCTGCACCCAAGTCCCTGGGGGAGGTGTGGGCTGACATGCTCTTGAACCACAAACCTGATTTCCTAAATCAGGGGTTTTTTTGGGGGGAGAGGGAGCTGGAAACTGAGCTAGAGTAAAATCAAGCGGTTTGCAAGTCTTGGCTGTGGCTTTCTATTACCAGTTTGCTTCTGAGCAGCATTAGCATACCTTTCTGTTGAAAGTAATAAATATTTAAGACACTGTTTTGTTCTGAAACTACCATTGAAGGACAGAAACAATTTCTTTGGTGCATTTGTTTTTCCTCTGTGTTTGTTTGTTATGTTGGGTTTTTTTCATTTTCAGAGCTTCTTTGAACTCCTCTGAAATATGTGTAGATCTGAGACTGGCTAAAGCCCGCAACACACAGAGCTCACACTGAAAAATACCTGTTTGTCTTAAAGACAAATAACCGTCTATTCTGAACGAGCCAGCTTGCCTTTTTTTTTTTTTTTTTCTAATGAATCATCTGGTTGATTTGGTCTGTTTGCTGATAGTGAAACAGTCCTTTCCTAGCCAAACACTTTCTAATGTGTGCAGACTACGGTTTCCATTATTCTTTACATCAAAGTAGTTAAAAATATTTGTTTAGTGAACTTTTGTGTTTAAACACACATCAAAAGCTAGACCAGCCTTTTACATATTTATTTATAAAGAGGAAGCAGGCTGATGTAAAATCTCCCTTGCCCAGTGTTGATCGGTAGGAAGATTGTAGCTATTGCGAGAGTTATTTTGAGTAGTAAGCTTTGTGCTAGTTCTGATATTATCTGTCAGGTTGTAGTTCTGCATACCAGGGTCTGGAGCATGTATTAGTGTGTTATTGCAATTGCATAGCCGCATTTCTGTGTTATGCTTGAATAATTTCAAGACCACCTGTTTCTAACAAAAAAGGAAAATTTTAAGAACCAAAACTTTCCTTGCTACAGAAAATTTTGACCAAGTGAGGTGTTAAGGACCCTTCTGAAGGCATTTATTTCGTCAGTGAGAGCTTGCTTTCCTCTCGACCCTCTGCATGTGGGTCACATTGGCTGAGTTTTAATTGACATTTTTATATCATCATCTCATTGGCTTTTGACTGGAAAATGGATTCTTTTTAAGGAAAAAGGTGGAGGAAATATTTTTTTGTTTGCAATTGGAGTAAGACAGGTGTAAAATAGACTATCCCAGATTGCATGTTATAAGTAGTTATCTCCTTACCTATATCGGTATCTGATAAAAGGTTTCATACTCTATTAAAACACTCCAATGCGGGCTTGAGCAAACAGAGTTAATAGTAGCAAGAGTCTTCTAGCCAGCAGCGGGAAGTGTGGGTTGGCCTCAGAAATTAGCTTTAAGAAAAGGCACTCCTCACTTCTTTGCTTTCTGCTTTTTTCTTCTGTAATAAGCATTAACTGCATCCAAAACCCTCTGTGAAGGAGAAGATGTGGGATGGGGGAATAGCAGCACACCGAGCCTTTCATCAAAGGCACCTGCGGGGGATATGAATATGCTTCTTTTGACAGCTGGGGCAGCACTGAGGGTGAGCAATTTCTGCAAAGTAAAGCAAGCTAGGTAAGGAACTCGTATTGTACATTCTTTCATCAACTTGTTTGAGTATTTTTGAACACAGTTCTCCCATCTTGTTCACCGCTTTTTTCCAGATCATTAAAATGGAACCTGGTAGTGCGTGACCTTGTCCTTTCACAGGGGCAATAAGGTGACATTTTTAGACAGGGACTGTTTGTTTGGTGTTGTGAGAAACCATAACAGAGTTGTGAAAATGCTGTAGTGTCACAGGGCATTTCAGCTGTTACCTGGAAATTGTCCAGGGAATTAACTTCCACCGTCCTGCTTCCTTTACCATCCATTTCAGTTATTCCAGAGCTGGGAATTGCTTCCTGTGAGAGCTGACAATGCATCATTTTTGAATGAGAATTTCACTGATTTTATCCCATTCTCTCAAAGTTTGATCTTTTAGCATAGCCAAGACATAGTACCTCAGTAGTAGAAAATGGTAACGTAGCTCCGTAACAGCTTTATTGGCTGCCATAATAATTATCTTTTTGATTTATGCATCAGATCTTTAAAGAAAAGTGTCTTGAGCTATAATTCTAGAGATGGGCATGCCCCTTTTTAATATTAGTATGATCTCATAGTGCTAGAATGAAAAGAGTAGAGATTTATTTCTCCACCCTGTAGAGAAACTGGTTAAAACAATTTGCACATCACAGAGAAGGTGCTCGCTGGAAGATCTGGGTTGGAACTCCAGTCTGACACCCTGTCTGATACCGCATCGCTCCACTGCTGCCCCAGCGCTGGGTAAGCCACCTGCTGAACCTCTGGCCGGTGGCCAACAGACCATTCAGAACCTTTGCTGCTTTCCTCCTCCTCACCCCCAGAAGTTGGAATTATGCCTTGCACAAGCTATCTTGCTGCTTTTTCCCTCTTTTGGGAGCAATAGCTAACATTTAAAAGGAAACTCCATGTGCACTGGTAAACAGTAATTATGATGGCCACTGGTGTCAGTGCTGAGAAAGAGGAAGTTGAAAAATTCTTAAATATGCTTAAATATTCCTGCTCTGGTTAGAAGGGGCGAGGGTGCTTATGCAATCACTTCCATCTTCTGGGGAGGAAAAGGCTGAATTTGGTACTTCCCTTGTCAGAACTTCTCATCTTTGCATACACTAATAAAAACATTAAGCCTCTGCCTTGTGACTTGTTCCAGAGGGATGCTGTGATCTGGGCCACTGGGTAGCTGAGGAGGGAAGGCGAACTACACGGATGGCTGGAGCAGCCGCACTGGGGGCTGGCAGATAAGAAGCTGAATCGTTTAATCTTCAAGGAGTAACCTTGTACATTTTCTAGATTGGCAGAGAGCTGATTGCTAATATTAACTCTTGCTGTGCAGGTGTGTCTGCTGGTGTAAGAACAAGTGTTGTTTCTGTGGAAAGGAAAAGAGCTTCATCACCAAAATTGCTTGAAGATGCTGGTCTGATGTTTAAGGCCCTAAACTGGTCGATGTTACCCCCTGGCTAGGCTTCAGATGTACAAGCACTAGCTGGCTGTCATTTGCTCCTGTTAGCCATGCAGAAACAGCTGTTCCCAAAGCTGTCTTTCCCCCAGTGACACGAATGTATTGGCATTAAGGCTGATGTAACGTGTGTGATCAGCACCTTTTTGCTAGTTACTGCGACGTAAGATGGGCCCTTGCCATGCCGAGGTGCAGCGGCTTTGATGTGGCTACATTCAGCTTGAGTTGAACCAAACCCAGATTCAACAGGTTCAATTAGCTGTAGGTAGAGCGAAGCTGAGGGTGCTAAGGGGAGTAATTTTTATTACTTTTAAAGTGCCGATGTTTCAGTGGCAGCTCAGGAAGCACAGATTTTTCAGTTCCTAGATGAAGAGGGATCCAAAGAACAAACACACACCAGCAGCAGGAAACTTCTGACTAAACAGAATCTATCTTCCCAGAATAGTAAACTGTGAACTGGCAAAGTATAATTTCCACAAAAATAAACGTGCCTTGGTATTCTAATGGGAAAGCCTTATCATGTTTCTGTTTATTTTCATGACAACGGAAAACATTCCATGTGGCAACCCTAGCTTGGTGGTGGTTCTGGGCTTTGGAAGACTGTTTTTATTTTAAATTCACCTGTGTAAATTTTGAAACTACCACTGAGATATGAGGATATAACTTACAAATGTCATTTTAACAATGTCACAGAATTCTCTTCTCTCTCCCTGTACAACTCGTGCGGCTCTAATTTTATAACACTACGAAGTAGCAATGAAATAAGTTATATGGGAAAAATAGGTTGTGTATGGAGGAGCTCTGCAGTAACAAAACCCCTGCAGGATCAATACAGTACTTTGTGGCACAGTAAAGCCTGGAAAGAGAGAAATTAATACTGTGCTCAAGGCTTTGACAAGTTTTGACGCTTGATGAACCCCGGGTTTGCTCTACAATGAGTCTTCAGAGATCTAAACGGCGTTGTCGCTGCGTTAATGTCTGTAATTACAGAATTTGCCTCAATAAGTTTCAAAGCAGCTTGTCAAATACATGCTCCCAGGACTAGAAAAAGCCCTATTTTTTTTTCTTTTGCTTACTAGAATGCAGACTCAGATTTATTCCCACAAATTCAGGTATAAACATTTCAGTCATTTAGAAGGGGTGGTTGGTTTCTGCATCATTGAATTTGAGACCTAAGTGAACAGCAGCGTTCAAGAAGTTGGTTAATTCAACATTAAAAGCACAGAAGAGCAGTCCCTGAATAGCTTCATGTTATGCTTTGGAGGCAGGTGGAAGATTCTGTTATCTTTAAGTGGCTTTTTTTAGACACGATGTATTTGCGTTATTGCAGATTGTAGAAGTCAAGGAACAAAGGGAAATAAATAGTCACGGGATTTGTTTGATGAGGAATTATTGAAGTGGTCAGATGACGCTGATCGTGTTGACTCCTGTTCAGCAGGCAGTAAACTGATGATTTGCCAGTCCTAAAGTTATGTGGCATGGGATTGTGAAGAGTGAGAGCAGTCCCCCTTTCACCGTAGTGTCGCAACAAGTTGGAAATCTCCTTTTAAAGCAAGTTTGAAATAAAAAGTAACACTAAAGAGATTTTATTGGGGTTTTTTTAGACAGCTGTAAAGAAGGTACAGAACAGAGTATGTCTTGCTATCAGATTTTTAAAGTGTTCATGGTATTCATAATGCAGCAATCTTTATATAAAGTATCTGTATTTACTACAAACAGAACATGGGTGAGAAAGCCTGACCTTGGCGTGGGTTGGTTTAAGCTGAAGCGCAAGCAGCAGCCTGACCATATTTTATATTATGGTTCAACTGAGATTGTTACATGCTGTTACTTGTTCCTTCAGATCTGTACTAGCATCTTACCAAAACAAATCTGCAGCTTCATCAGGAAAGAGTGCTAAAATAAGACTGCCAGACAGCTAACCCCTACTTCCACTCAGAGCCCCCCTCTTAGTTGGGAGGGGCTGCGTTAAGCATTAAAAGCCGTCGTGTTGAGTGTTTTAAGAGTGTATTTTATGCTTTACAAAGCACTTTTTGCCCATCAGAAATCGGTATAATCTATGGATCCTTTCCCATCCCGGTCAGCAGTTTGTACCTTGCCTAGCTCCTGGATTTGGTTGCTATCTGGGGGTAGCTCATTGGCCCATGCAAAGTGAACACGTTGCACAATTCCAGTCGCCTCATCGTCCTCTTGGAGGTACATTAGCCGAAAGACACCGAGAACAAGGGCCACGCTGCCTTCAGATCCCTGCAGTTTGATTCAGAGCCAGAGGGGAATGTGTAATCATCTAAGAAAGAGCTGACTCCCCTGAAATCAGTGGCAGGACTTGGAAAGGTAAACCAGCACCTGCCACTGTTTTAGGCAGCTCTGCAAGTCGGGAGTGCCTCCCAGCTCAATAATCTCCACGCTCTTTAATGTTTTCATACAAAAAATTTAATAAATATTACTTTTCAAGATTTATTGCCAGGAACAACACATCAAAGATGCATTTTCATATAACACTAATATTACAATACAAGGTATCTTCACGATCTCAATGGTTAACCACTGAGATTACTATGTTTATAAGCCTTTTGATCTTAAACGTCATAATAGCACTTTGATATCCTCACTTGTTAAGGCGGGCAGTGTAATCTATGGCAAACCTACACAGTGATCTTACTGGACATTCTACTGTTCAAGTATTCAACAACTAGCTTATTAGAATACTCCCTAAATGCAGTAGATTACAAAAAAAGTCAAATCTACAAGTGGTTCAGTATTACATAGTCATGGTGAGAAAAAAAAATAATCAGAATTTACAAAATAAGATTGCTGTGTTTCCAACTTCACACGCTAATTTGATATTTTAATTACATGCAACCACTCACATTTCATCTACATAAAGTAATAGCTCACGTTTGTTCCCTTAAACTGCTTCTTAGCAGATTATCTGCCTGTCACTCATTTTTCAAGTCTAAAGCAGCAAAAAAAATTTATTCTAGTCTAATTGTCTAAACTGCCTCAGTCAGTAATTACAAATAGTCTTAAAGTGATACTGTGGAAGGTGTTTCAAATGTTTGACATTTTTGTACAAAAACCAGCGTCAAGGCATGAAAGCCCATCCTATTAAAAATAAACTATTTTTAGAACACCTTAGTTTTGGCATATAGGCAACATGTAACAAGAAAATAAATTCAAAAATAGAGAAGCCACGAGCTTACAATGCTATCAAAACCTTCAACTCTAAACACATACATATAAATAAAAAGGAATGATATTTTAAGGCTCTTGATTATTAAGTTAATAAATCAAATATACACAGTGATTAATAAAAAAGAATTATTTACATATCTATACAAACTTCTATTTTTGACACATTTTCCTCTTTAAATTCTTCATTTACCAGCAACTGCTGACAAGTTCCCCCCACCCGCCCCCAACAAAAATACAATAAAAAAATAAATAATAAACTTATTTTTGATAGTTGCTGTGGTTCCGAGCTGCAAAGGCACTTTCAAATACAGAACTAGTTGTACGTCACCATAAAACCAATATACAAAAACCTCAAATTCAATAAATATAAATAAAATGTATTATGCTAAAGAAACTGTATAAATTGGGACATATGGCAGGAAAACAAAACACCCCTAACCCTAGGGAAGAGCAGTAAGGCTACGTAACACCTTCTGAAACGTTTCCGTGATGTATCAGCTACAGCTGAGTTGACACGAGGGCACTTTCGACTAGTTTTGCATAGATGTGAAATGCAGCACTTGGTATTCCAGCCAACCACAGCAACTATCATTGCCAGTGTAAGCCAGCTTGTCAAAACTTAAATTAACACAGGGATTCTAAGTAAATAATAGCCTTGGACTCAAATATTACACAACAGTTGAAGAACTACAAGCTCTCGAGTGCCTTTATAACGATGTGTAAAGGCCCTGCATGGCAGCACCCCGCTGTCTGCTATACAATGTACTCCATTCTATTTAGGCTTTGTGCACTTTCCAAGTCTCTGTTGTCTTGTTTGTTTGTCCAGTTTGGGTGTTTTGTAGGTGTGCTGTTGGGGGGCTTTTCATCTCTGTCTACCAAAGTGTACGCTGGCTGCTTGGCAAATCGGGCCTTCTGCTGGTGTTTGTCCATGTCGTCTTCCTCCACCTCCGAATTGTGTGTCCTTATTTTGGCGATTTTAGAGTTTTTGTTTTCGTAGTCTTTAATTGGGACAGTATTTGCTCCGTGTTTCTCAATGGGGTTTTTTATCTGATTCAGCTGCTCCCTTACATTGTTGGTAGTGTTGTCATCAGATGCCGTGTGAGTGTGGCTGCTCTGCTTTCTGCGCTTTCGAATGCACCAATAAAAAACAGTTACCAGGCAACAGATCCAGGCTACTGTCAGGACTGAGCTCAGTAATGGCACCAGGAAATCTGGAAGAGATACGAGACCAGTTAACCCTGCTGCAAACCAAGTGTTCCAGTCAAGCCTTTACAGAAAGAAAGCAAATGTCTGTTCTTAAGCCTTATTTTTCCACTGGGGTCCAGGCATTAGCACAAGGATAATCGTGGTGGATCTTTCAGAATACAGGGTGCTCATAGCGAATTTAGGACTCTGAATACCACCTTCTTATGCACAGAACCAAGTCATCACAGGCAACAGTGATGCAGGCTTTGCTACATCGCCCTGCTGCGGCTCCCAGCTCAGACAGAACACCTCCTGCGCCGAGGGCAGCTGGCTGCGTACCCACGGCAGACATTTCTCTCTGCTGGTGGCTGTCACTAGGATGCCAGTGCATGCCTGGCGCTCTGCGGACAGCTGATGGACACTTCCGACCTTAACATTTCACTCATCGCGCTTCGACAGTGGCAGCGCCAAATACACTGGAGCTTTTGGAGCTGGGCAGCATGACTTCACTGACTTTCTTCTTCCTTACTTCTCCACGAAGAGGGCTGCACAGCAGCAGCCCTTTTAACAAGTTAGGCCACTGTTTTAGAGCATTTTCAGAACTTTGTAACTTTTTTTTTTTAAAGTAGTGAGACCCTGCAAAGTAAGTTCCCAGTTAACAGAGCCAAGAGGCAGAGATTCTCAGACTTTCTACAAGTCTCAAAAGTGAGAAAAGCTTCCCCTGCTGTGGAAGGCTATTCTAGTCATGGCAAGCATACGAGCTCTGGGAGACAAGGAAAAGCTCACCTGTTTTGTTTTTAACTGGTCGCCGTTGCACTCTGACTTCCGCAACTGCAGCAATTAGTGTGTTGTTACCATCACGCTTACTGACAAGGTCAATAATCTTATCTGTGATGTCTTTGATTGGGTTTTCATCTTCCCCTATACCTTCTGCAGACTACAGGAGAAGTCATACAATTAATGCCAAATGCCAGATCAGATGCGTGGGTAATCTGCTACCTGTACTTTCACAATCAGTTAAGGCTCTCTGTACTTAAAATACTTAACATACACAACAGAAACAAGCTAAAAGCCCAGCTATGAGCAGAAACTAATAATCTAGAATTTCTGTCCCCATCTTTAAAAAAAAAAAAAAAAAACGAAAAACAAACACCCCCCTCCCCACGCCCCCCCAAAACAGTTCTCAAGACAGTATAACAGAAAAACATTTTACTACCATATTACAGTTGCTACCAGATTCTAGCTTTCAGGTATGTACACGTAACCAGAATTTCTTCCCTGTTCTTAAAGGGAATTGGGATGGAAACTAAGCCACGAGAAGCGCTGACAAAGCCAGGAATTACAATTTTTATGAAATCCACATGTTGCACACTTATCCAAGCAATTAACTACTAAGACATTCAAAAATATTCCAGGAATACTTACAATAGCAACATGTATTTCATTATTTGCCAAGTGTGAAGGCTCACAGGTAATATAGATGGAATATTCAACAGAAACATTCTTCAGAATATTGAGATTCCTCAATTCACTGCAGATATGCTCTGTGGTAAGTCCCTGGAGGATACAAAAAGGTGTTTTCTTAGATGTCTACGCACATGAACACACAGATAGAAGAAATTATTTTTATGGCCCAAAATAAGAGTTCTCAAGGGAAGAGGAGGTGAAATTCCCTCCACATCAACTTTTGTTCTTCTCTGGACATAAAAGCATTTAGGGTAGAAGTCTGTATTAATCCTTCTATACCTTCTGTTTCCTTGGATAATAAGGGAGTGTCTGTTGTTACTGTACTTTTACCAGTCAAAAAAAGTTGTTTCACACTCTGGGAAGCAAGCTACCTTCTGCTACTTACTGGTGCCATCATTTCTTTATTAAAGGTAAAGGTGATGTTGGCACAGTTGTCTTGGTAGTAAGAATCAGAATTGCATTTGGTCTTCACAGGCTGCTGATTGGAGGGCCAGCATTCACCCATGGCAGCGCAAGGGTGAGTGAAACAGTGGTCGTCTTTAACAGGAACACAAGCATGTCCAGCTGGGCATTCATTATGACCTTTGACATGCATGACACAAGGTCGAGGACCACACCAGACCTAGAAGAGGGTAAACACCAATAAGTAACCACTGGTTACAGGACAGAAGACAGAACCCAAACACAGCGCAGCTGTACCTTAGAACAGGTGACTTTTCCATTCAAACACTGGCAGGTATTACAGTCATCATCCCATTTGGCCCCATCTGGCATCACTCTAACACTGGTAATGCAAGGCCTTCCCGTAACTGAAGCGAGATTGAACAGAATTACAAACTTAAAATGGGAAAAAGAAGTGAAAAAAACCCCTCTCCCAACTCATCTAAACTTGGTGATAAGTTTGCTTCTTCAATAAAGATAGATACTTGCTTTAAAAAAGAAAAAAAACCAAATAACCCGCCCAAAAAACCCATACATCCACGAAACCTGTTAACATACAATTACACTGATCTTGCTACAAGTATTGTGACCAGCTATGACATCTGGAATACCTTCTTGGCATCCTGGGCCACTACGACCCGGTGGGCAAATGCAACGGTACCCGTTAATCTCGTCTACACACGTGGCTCCAAAGGCACAGGGTGAAGATTGGCATTCGTTGATATCTAGGATGGGAAGGGGAGGAAATAAAAGAACAAAAGTTACTCTATAATATCCTTTTATTTTGTCAGGAAAAAAGCCATACAAGATATTCGCCTACTGTTCATTTTCTAGTGTCTACTTGCAGATAGATTCTTATTAGTAGCACCAATACAATCTCAGAGCAAGTTCTTTGAAGTTTCTGCTGTGTGACACTGAAAGATCAAAACCTGACCCCTATGGCTACTTAAGCTTTTCAAGGGCAAGGACGCATTCCTTCTCACACAAACACACTTCCTCTCCTTTGACACACTCCAGTTTTGTCCCCCTGCTAGATTCTTCAACTGATGACAAAGTTAAACCCCTTTCAGTTGCATTGCTACCATGAAACTTCTATTTCCATGGCTGTTATTACAGAAGAAGTGTTATGTCCTCCCACCTGTAATTATTATTAAGTTACAGGGAAGTGCATACATCACCTCGGGGCTTGTAGCTGGATTATTAATTGACAGGGTTTTTGGCTGGCATGCTTTCATCTCAGGCAGAAACCTGTGCCACACAAACGCATTCTAACTGGAAGACTATCCTGAAGGGCATTCTGCCGCACAGCTGAACCAAGAGGTTTCAGCTCCAGCTGAAGGGACTTTTAAGATTTCTTTCATTTTCAGTGCAGTTCCTGCCCTCCCCACCTTTGCTACAGATCTAGGCACAGATACAGAAGACACAGGACATCTGTCATTAATCTGATCTACCACTTAATTAAGATGACTGTCTCGCAACAAGATGCGAGTGAGACAAAAATCAAGGTAGAGTGCCATGGAAACACTTACTGATCCTGCAGTCAGGACCTGCAAAGCCTGGAGCACATTCACAGCGGTACCAGTTGTCTCCATCCACACAAGTGCCACTATTATAACTATGAAGAAAAGTCATTATACATATTAAAAAACTGCTACAGACAAAAAGAATCTAGAATTCTAAAGCAACAACAAAGCAAAGGATGAAAGATAAACATATTATACTTACCAAGGATGAGGACTGCAGTCGTTTGTGTCTGCAAAGCGAAGACAGACAACATTAAACATGCAGACTTTGGCTACTACAACTCTACTGTCAGTAAAGAACGATCAAACATCCCCTAATGCCCAAGTTACACTGAGCTCAACTTTAACAAAAATATGCTGAAAATTCTCTACTAAATTGATTCCAGGCTTCTACCACAAAATTTGTTAACTACATTGTGGAACACATGTACACAGGAAGAGATCGTTGTAAAGAGTCTAACGGGGGGAAAAAAACAATCCATGGAAGCAGACAGAGCTGCTCGTAGAAAAAGAACACGGGAGAAAACAAGACAACATCTGTCTCCACTTAGCTCTTTTGCAACTTTCTCATGCCCAGGTCAAGGCTCTATCACATAAAGTCTTTAAAAACAAAGATTCAGGTGATGCTAAAGCCTACATCAAACAAGCTTTCCCTTCTGGTTTCAATCTTGACTCCAAGGGTGACAGGATGAGCTAATGTTCTCATCATGCAACACTCTCGAAAAGTTCAAGCAGAGATGACTTACTCTGAGTACATGTGGGTCCTTCCCAGCCTTCCTTGCAGACACAAGTAAAAGAATCCCCGCTGACTACACAGGTACCACCGTTGTGACAGGGGTTTGGCAGGCAGCTGCTGTTCCTTGCTGTAACAGAAACAAGATTTGCCGCTAAGCTGTTAGAAAGCTGTCAAAACTGAGCCAAGAGGAAAAACTGAGGTCACAGATTCAGTGCCGCATCTGCTTCCTGGTGATTATATGCAGGGTATTTACCTATATTACAAGTGGCTCCTTCCCATCCTGCAGGACACATGCACTTGAAAGTGTCCCCCTCGTCATAACATGTTCCTCCATTGTTGCACGTTGCCTCATCGCACTGGCTGTCACCTGTGAAGAACCCAGACTATCCTTAATACCAGTGCTTTCTTAATGCAATGCAACAAGTTTAAGCAGCCTAACAGAGCACGCCTGTTATGTTTTGGAAATGCTGAACTTACGGGAGTGGCAAGTTTTTCCTTTCCACCCATTTTTACATTCACAGAAGAAGTCGTTGACCAAGTCTCGGCAAGTTCCTCCATTGTGGCAAGGGTTTTTACTGCAGTCATTAATGTCTAGATATGTTAAGGAGAGAAAACAAGCTAAGCAATGTTTACAGGATTGACAACCACTTAATGTTTGAAAGGTGCATGTCCCATCCCTAATTTTGGCCTGTGTTTCAACCATGGATTAAAGCTTTAAAATACTGTCTTAAGTGTTTAAGTGCTGTCACAGAGATGAAGAGTATTCCACCACATTCCTCCAGTTTGTTTTCATTTTGTTTGTCATCTTGTTTACTGAAACAAGAAGTGAAAAGACCTATTGCATAAACTGTCCTATCAGTCAGAGGGTAGGAGTTGAGTGCTCACTCCTGTTCCTGAGACTGACAAAATGCAAGTGTGATATGCAGATATGCCATGCCTACAATGGCGCATACTAGTGCTAAGGGTTTCTTACAGAAAGCTATCTGAAGGGTAGAGCGGAAAATTGAGCAGTAGGAGACCCAGGTTCTACTGTCAGTCCAGCTTCGTAACTTGGTTTAGTTCTAATTCAAAAGCCCAGGACTCAGTAGAAGAGGACACCTTGTCCTCCACGGCCTTTGAAGCAGAGTTCATGTTGAATTGTCATTCGTCACTATCATCTTCAAGAAAGTACCAGCCATTCCCTCCTGATTTTTTGATTTTTCTCCAAGAGATCTTTCTGCATGCTGGAGAATGGTTAACTTACTTGTTTCACAGTATGTTCCTTCCCATCCATCACTGCAAATACATTTGTAGGAGTTAATGCCATCGATACAAGTACCACCATTTTTACAGGGGTTGCTCTCGCAGTCATTAATATCTGCAACAGTTTGGAGGAGAGGGGAGCGGGGGAAAAAAGGAAAAAAAAAAACCCTATAAGTACAGCTACTAGAAGGCATCATCTTATTGCAGACTATTTCATGCTACTTCCATTTCTAAGACCCTTTTGAGAGGAAGGGTTTTAAGCAAGATGAGAAATAGCTGAAAAACAGTGCACAAAGTGATGAGCCTGTCACTCAACAATTATTATTAAAAACAAAACATAAAATAAGGAGTCCTTAAGATCCACGTTAAACCCCACTATTAACTACCTCAGACCTTGTGTACATAAGGCTTTTAAAAACATACAATTCAAGGCTAGAAGGTTCATTGCTGTGAACTTTCCCCAAGGCCTAGCAAATTCCAATCTGCCTCGCCCAAGCGCGATATGAAAACTTAAAGCAGTTCCAAGGTTAACTGTGTTACAGGAAAGAAACCTTAAAGCAATCTGGGAGGAAAGGATAGAATCGTTTCCCAAGAAGAATAGGGGACAGTAAAACATATTCTCTTTTTAACTCTTACTCTCGTGACAGTAGGTGCCAGTGAATCCTTTGTTGCATTCACAGGTGAATTTTCCACCTGCTTGGCTCTTGCATTTTCCATGAGGACCACAGACATTTGAAGAAATATAACGAACCCCTTCCGGTGTGCTGTTGGAAGCTACTGCCACGGTACAGCTGTCAATTACTGTAGAAAAAGCAGAGATCTGCGTGAGGATTGCCCATTCTATCTGATTTCTTTAGCTAAGAGCAACATTTTAATTTCCAGTGATGCACGTGTAAGAGACGTACATAATATAGAATCACTTAGGTTGGAACAACACCTTTAAGATCCCAGAGTCCAACCATAAACCTAACAGTGCCAAATATGCTTGCTGATTTGAAACAGAAGGACTATACCAAGTGTTTGTGCATACAATAATCACAGCATCTTATCAGAAGATTGCTGGACCACGTCCGTGGCCTGTGGAATAAATTCAGCAAAGCAGGCTGTTGTGTTTTCTATCCACACTGACATAACACCATCTTTCAAATAGCCGATATTTAGAAATAGTCCTCCTCACACAAAGAGGAGCATAAGGCACAGGGCAAAATTCAGCCTCTTTATACAAAGACTGCTTGACTCACTACACTACTGGAGCTGCATTATGGCTTGCGGCAGAAACTATTGCCAGTCATTGCCATTCACCTGCAAGGTAACACAAACCTTCACAAGGCGTTGTGCGGCAGTGGTCTTTCAGGTGGGAGCAGTTCTTCCCTTCATAATCTTCAGGGCAGTTACAGAAATAGTCCATAGCAAGATTGAAGCACTGGGCACCATTCTGGCAAGGATTTGGCTCGCAATAATCTATGTCCAGCTGTAAGTAGTGCAGAGAGAGGAAAGGGAAATAAAAAGGGATAAAAAAACCCCCAAAACCAACCTCAAAAGGGGAAGGTAGGAAGGCTAAGTGAAACAGAAGTTTTATCATCGCTTTCCCTCACTATGACAGGCGGACACTGTGGAATCTGACCTTTTTATCTGCTGCCTCAATGAATTGTTCATAATGCACAGAGTTTAGTTAGACTTGCAACTACTTCAGGAGACAGCACTCTTGATACTAGACAGCCACTGAAATTAATAGTTAGTGTGCAACAAAACCTGACATGCAAACACTTGCAGCCTGTTTAACAAAAAGAATCCTCAGCAGCCAGTCAGGGTTTTGAGTTGGTTTCTTCCCCCCCGCCAGTATATATTAATCAAGCACTTTCTTGGCAGACTGACAGCGATATCAAGTACAACTTTATACTATGGTTCAGTGGATGCAAGGTATTCAGGGTACAGATCCCGAGTGCTGGTAGAAATGCCACTGGCTGAGGGTCTGCCTTTCACCCATGCTTCTTACCTGACAGAGGTTTCCTGAGAAACCAGCGGGACACAGACATTGGAATCCATTGATTTCATCCTGGCAATGACCCCCATTCATGCAAGGGTTGCTTGCACATTCATTGATGTCTTTCTCACAGTGATCTCCTGCATAGCCAGGTGAACAGATACACCGATAACCATTAACCAAGTCCTAGGAAGGAATAAGAAAGTTTAGAGTTAAGGTTTTTTTCTCCCTCTTGATATATTCTTATTAAAGAAAAAAGAAAAAAAAAAAAAAAGAAAAAAGACGACAACAGTCCAAAAAAAAAAAAAAAACACCACCACCAACCCAAACCCTCTTACTATGTCCAAACAAGGTCAGAATATTTAGGGAAAAAAAAAAAAAGGAAAAACAAAACAAAAAAAACAACCCAAAAAACCACCACACACATCCCCCAGTACTGGCTTATGTTCTTAACTTCCAGGCAGGATACATTAATCCACATTTTGAAGTGGAGCACCTACATTTGCAGTAGGTAGTTTGCACAACCACCAGCCCATTCACTGGTGACACTGGCACTGCAAATTAGTCACTTTTCGCAGTTATATTTTTTGCCTTTGCTGTTCTACAGACATATCCTGACACGCTATAGCATGACATAGGCCCTCCTCCCAACTCAAAGAAATGACAATTTATGCCAGCTAATTTCTATCTTCTACACTATTTGTGTTTAGACTCAGGTGGTTTAGTTACTGTTTCAAGTCTCAGGGAAACCAAAATCAAACAGTAATGGCTCACCCGACAGGATCCTCCATTCTGACATTGTCCACGACAGTCATTAATATCTGTAATAAAATTAATGTGGTTAGAAGGCAAAAATATATTTACTCTAGATACAGAGTTCAAGTCTCTCTAAAACTGCAGCTGGATAAACCTTTCGTCAAGCTTCCTGCATGCCTTCCTCGAGATAAGGTTATTATAATGGGTGGGAACCTTTCATGATTCTTCTACTAGAGGCAGTGAAACTTCACATCATTGTTTTAGTCACTTTATCAGAACACAGCTATGTTATGGATTAATGAGTTCAATAAAATTGTGTATTTTCATTCCACATCAGCTTCTCCCTTTCTAAAAACATCAGCTGCTGGGACTCTGCCTGATGTTTAAATCTGAGCTTAGAACTCCGTGGGCATACGTACATAAACGCACACACACCTGGCCTTTCATAAACCCAAGGATATGGACACTTACTTATATCACAGTTGTGGCCAGACCAGCCAGTAACGCAGTCACAATAGTAGCTGCCAATCAGGTTCCTGCAGGAGTTGGCATTGACACAGGGTTTGCCCTCGCATTCATTGGCATCTGAAAAAGCAATGTGAACGGCCAAATGCAGGGCTTGTAGGGCAGGGGGGAGAAGGAAAAGAGCCTACACCCGGTTTCCACAGCCATAATCAGCACTTCATTCAGATCTAAGAGAAACTTTAATATACAGCATGGGTTAGTGTGACTTGAATGAACAAAAGTCAATCATACATCAGTCTCTGAAGTCTCTTTCAGTTTCTCTGCAATTAGAACCTACAGGCTACACCAATTATTTGATAATTACCCAGCCACTCATTAAGAGCAATTCCCCCTCCCCCCCATCTCAGCTGAGCATTTTGAAGGAGGAGTGCTGCAGCCTGGTCATTGGGATGAGTGTGTTGTGTAAAGAATGCAGACAGCTCATTCTTCATGAGATCATCCACATTTTGGAACCCAGCTGTGAACTCCTTGGTCTGGAGGAGTGGACATGGCTGAAGAGATACAGCAACTTTCTCACAGGCTAGAGGAAGAAGTACATGCGGGGGCAGGACTGGAAGGCATACACACGCACCCTCCCCACTTCAGTTCATTTACGGTTTAAAGTACATCTCTTTGGCTTAGTTAACCATTTCCTTCAACTGCTAGCATGCATCAGCAAAACGACAGAAGGAAGCCACTCTATGCTTTGAGACTGTCCTAGACCCCAGTCCTGCAAATGCCGACACTTAATATTCTCGGTGTGCCAGAATACATTCATAGGCTTTGAAACCATAAATGTGCCCAACACAAAGGGTGCAACTGCCCTTGCCTGCTGCATTATGATCCCTTTTGCATTTATCTTCCCCCTCCACTCCCAGAGCAACATTGTATGAAGAGAAAAGTAGTTCTCACCTAGTTGGCAGGTTTTGCCAGTCCACTGAGGTGGGCAAATACACTTAAATCCATCAACTAGATCTTGGCAAGTTCCTCCGTGACCACAGGGATTTGGAGAACAATCATCAATATCTGTAATGCGGAATAAGAGGAGGCTTAGCTCTGTTACAAACAGGCGATGTCAGTAGCTGACAAATTTGATAAATGGTTGCTGCTACTAGGATTTGCCCTGAGAAACAGAAAGACAACGGAACTTCTGCTTGGAATTTCTAGGTCTACTTTGATTTCAGCCAAAGCCTGCTTTAAAAATAATAGTAGTGGGAAGGGGGGCTCAAAGCATAAGGGAAGAAGTTTACACCTTTGGAAGTCAGATTTTGATCCAGCAAGTCTCTCAAAACAGTATTTTAACAACTTGCCAGAATGCTACAAAGGTTCAGTGTTCTGATGTTTTCAGGAAAACATCTGACATTCTGTCCCCTTGCATTTAACAAAAATGTTTGTACGAAGGAGAAGAGCTGCACCGTGGTACAAGTGGCTGCTAAGAACCAATGCTAAACCTGGGAAAGGTGAAGTAGGCTGCCCTGCAAGTTTATCAAGGATTGGAAAGACTGATCTAAACCAGGAAACTAGCACATTTTTAATACACTTTTGAAAGGACTTACTATCAGTGCAAGTTGGCCCAGCCCAGCCAGGCGCACACACACATTCAAATCCTGTAGACGTCTCTAAGCAGCTTCCTCCGTTGTGACAAGGATCAGAGAGGCAGGCATGCTCCGCTAAACCAGGACAGAAGTACATCACAGTGGAGTCTATAGCAATATCACCAGAAGCCACCCCCTGCTCCCTCCACATGCTTCTACTCTGGACACACCGTCATTACACTTGATGTATTTCACTCTGAGAACTGTGAATCAAAAAGCCGCTAGCCAGCAGGACGTCACCTTCCCTGCTAAACCCATCACCACACTGACGTGCACCTGTTTGAGTCAGAGCCAGACAAGGTAACTCATAGTGATCTCTCCAGTGAGCAGCAGGCTGATGTTCAGAGACACCAGCTGTTCATGATGAAGCATGAACAAGCAAGTCTGGATCTTTGTAGCTGGCCCTGACAGCATAATTAATGTCAAGAATTGACTCTTCCCCAACCTCCTCAGATACATACAAAACCAGCCACTAAAATTGCTGGCAAGAATTAAGTGCCAAGTGGCAGCTCAGCAGCTGCATCAAACACATACCAATTTCACAGTTCTGTCCGGAGTAGCCCTCAGGGCAGGAACACTGGTATTTGTCAGGGCCAGTGTTGCTGCAGGTACCGCCGTTCAAACAGGGTGGGTGGGTTCCACAGTAGTTCAGATCTGCAAGAGGTGGGAAGCATTAAAGCCATGGTTGAAAAGCAACAGTAACAGCAGCACGTGCATGCTTTGTTCCACTATTCTAGAGCCTTTACAGAGTACCTCTGCACACAAGGGTAGGACAGGACAGGGAGAAGTTAAGGACACATGCTAACAATGCCAGAACAGCAGAGGAGACACCGCTAAGTAGCTGAAGGACAAAAAACTCCCACCATGTTTCAGGAGGCTCAGTCTCATGTGCACTCTCTCCATGCTAAGTCTGCCAGTGTTAAAATTCAAGTGTTACACTTGGCTGTCCATAAGATTAGCATACCTTTGTCACAGAGCTGACCACCCCAGTTGGTTTCACAGAGGCATTGCCATGGTTCAATGCAAGTGCCATGGACACATCCTGGGTGTGGAATGCACTTATCACAGTACTGGCCTTGCCATCCATACTGACACCTTCGTTTAAAGGAAAAAAAAAAAAAAAAAAAAAAAATCACCACAGAAAAGGAAAAAAACCCAAAAC
>Ga0181612_114457_pt1 | contig 33069 bp, 23 predicted proteins | sample HoacroProtozoa21_FD_119630 | JGI IMG/M metagenome (GOLD analysis project Ga0181612, IMG submission 119630) | Hoatzin crop microbial communities from Cojedes, Venezuel. Combined Assembly of Gp0051906, Gp0051904, Gp0051908 | reverse complement strand
CTAAACTCTTTTATGTTGAAAACATTTGAAGAATGACTCTGCAAACAGTGATAATACTTAATCGTTAAACTTTCAAACAGCCTGGCCTGACAGCCTTAACCTTTGCACTGTGCAAGTGAAAACACAAGACAGAAGTAAAACCCCTTCCTGCAGTAACTCCAGTGGACTGCGTAGCGGATTACACCAGGTATGAATTTACCCCCTGGCATTTGGTTCATTTCTAACACCAAGTCATCATGGCTTAGTTTGAACCCAAATGCCTTATATAAGACTCCCATTAGAGTTAATTACTCAGCTCTTTATAATAATCCATTGCCCAGTCATCCCACAAAATATTTCGTTACAGTAGCAGCCTGAATGTTCAGTTAGGGGACCAATTAATCAAGCTGGCATTTAAAAAAATATAAAACCACATTTTATAATAGTGTAAAACATCAAGGTATTAATTTTAGTTGCATTTGGCATACATAGACATGCACAGTATCTCTCTACAGCTTGATTTATTATATGGCTTTGGAAATCAATTTTATTAGACTCTGTTATTTTAAAACATAAAGTAAAGTGAAAGCATTACTCAATACTGGCTTTTAAATTCTAGATAAAGATGCCCAAAGGGAAAATATAGAAACCCTCGTGCATTGTATATTGTTCACTTTTTTGCATGGACCAGCTCAGTGAGTTGGAAAAAGAAATGATGTAAATTAAGGAACGTGTAAGGAGATGAAGTTTGTAGCTATTACCACTTGCCCAGTGTGTGCAGGAAGGAATGGAAGTCATTCCACTGTCCCCAGCGTGCTTTGGATCAGAAAACATAAGTACGTGGCATCTGTCTCATTTAACAACAAAAATAACAACCGAAAGAGAAAATGAAGAAGGGGTTGTCTTTTCAGAGACAAGAGCAAATCCCTTCTTTATTTGCAGATGTTTCCCCATCCTGAGCTATATGGAGGGGGGTGGAAGGGGTAGATTAGATATTAATGAAAGAGAGAGAGAACAGTGTCGCAGCACTGAGAAACGCAGCGCCGAGCCATTCCCAGCAGCGTGTAACGGGATCTCTCTCCACCTGTGTAACAGGGAGGCCAAGAGCAGAGATTTGTTCCAGGTTTATAGCAGCTAGGTGGGCAATGGTTCATGTCGAAGCGCTCGATGCGCTGGTTGGTGGAGCAACCAGTGGAGGTCACCACTTCTGGACCAGCGCATGGCCCTCATGGGCAAGGTCTTGCTAGACAGTGAGCATGGCTTGGGGATTGAGGTGTCAAGATGGTGTTGACCATAGACTGCAGCTCCTGCCCTTGGCTCTTGCTTGTCTGCTCCTTGTCTCGCTTCCTCTGCTGGGAGGTGAGGAATCTGCTATGGCTGGGAACTGCTCATCACTAGAGTTGTTACTCTAGGGAATGATTTGCCCCAGAAAGGTTCACTGCCTTTTTCTGGGGTATTGATTAGAAAAAAAAAAGAAGCGAAACATTGTCAATGTTTAAAAACTTTAAACATACACATACACACATATACATATATATATATGAATGATGTATGTAACAAATATAGTAAAAATAATGATATATAGAATACATGTATAATGTATACCTATACATTTTCCTAGCAAAACATCACTACTTAGAATGAAATGAATGTTTTCTAGGACTATTCTTCACCTCAAAAGAAGACAAATTCTTCCACAGGAAATTTTTAACCACTTACAGGTGTAGGATACACTTGCTTTTGAGATCTGCAGCTGATAACTTATAACCATCACTGGGGGGACGTGGCTCACGGGTGAGGACAGAGGGAGTGCAGGTCAGTTTGACACAGCTTGGTGCTGACAGAGGCATTGCAGGCAGCAGCAGGTATTTGGCCATGGAAAGATGAAAAATCAAAGGGTGATTATGGATTGACTGGTGAAATTCACATGGTCAACATCAACCTGCCCTGGTAAGAAATCTCTGTGTATGAAGGATCTTGAAAGGCAGAAATGGGGACTACTGTGGTACACCTACTGATGCTTTGTTTTAAAAGCAGCATTAGCAGACATTCACCTGCTTTTGCCCACATCCTCAACAGGCTCCAAGTGCTGAGCTCTGCAGGAGAGTCTGGACTTATGGTTAAGAACAATGCCTGCTTTATTGTGTTTATTTAATCCTGTTGGCATTACTAATGATTTGCACCAAGGAACAGAGCAGGGCTGTGGGTGCTGGCAAACCAAGACCTCAGTGAAACCCGAACTCCGTTCTTCCCCCAGTGCGTGCATCAGGCAGCTTCCCTGTGTGCCATGGATGCTGTGTGGGTTTAACCCTGAGAGAGCTCCCTGTCTGCCTCCTTTGTTTCCACTGAGCCTCCTTCCTTTTGCTGCAGGTTCAACTTCTCAAAATGTGGATTGTTTTTTTTCCAGGGGTTTCTCCCTCTCATACAAGATTCCTCCTTTGTTTTTTTCTTTTTTTTTTTTTGAGAAGTCATAATCTCAGGACCTCGTCTGAACTCTCTTGTTCTAAGACACTAATCTGCATTGCATCATGTTGCAGAGCAAACAGCACTGGAGTGAAAGCAAGCTCTCCCTGTCTCGCTCCTCTCAGCAAACAGAGATGACATTTTTGTGCACAATAGGCCAACACAAGAAATAGAGGGGTTCATTCTGGGAGGTTTTTTGTGTTTGTGAGGTTCTCCTACGATATTATAAAATGGAGACAAGTCCAGCTGAGCCTCAAATGCCAAGCAACCTGCCAAATGGCTCGTTAGCCAAGGGGCAGCATCAGTCCCTCTATGATGGGGTCAGAGGATGGAGAAAAATTGATTTACGAGAAGTTGGAGCAAATAAACTTTCCTACTAGGGTTTATTAAACTTATTCCTCCTTTAACTTTGGTGTTTTATTTTAATCCCAGCTCTCTCCCCAGTATTTCTAGTTGCTACCTACTGCACCGGCTGGTGACGCTTGAGCTCAAGGAATAGCTGGCCAAAGTCATCTGACATATAACTGGTCTGATACTTGTGGATTCGCAGTCCTGGAAATCACCTTAACCAGGCCACTCCAGGTATGGCTCTAGGTGGGGCTTACTTTACCCTTAGGGAGGGAGGGAATCTTTCCCAGTAAGGTGCATCCTCTCCAAGAAAAAGGCTTTTGATGTCACACAGATGCCAAAGGCCCTGTTGGCACCAGCAGTATGCCAGGGCTGTAAGGAGACACAAAGCTGGTTGGGAAGAGAAGGGAAAGGACAAGACTGATGTCTGTGGGAAATAGCATCCCTCCAGTGACGTCAAGAGCAACAGACTCAGCTCTGCAAGTCTCCTATTCCACTTTTATCCTTTTCTCTTCCTCACCTTCTTATGAGAGAGTCACAAGAGAGGGTCTTGGCATCCGTGATTTGGCAACATTCAGCTTTGCACATAGGGCTGAGAAACCTTCAGCACATCCTGCTGAGCACAGGATATTGAAGCTAGCTTGGGCTTGCTGGGAGTGGCTCTGGGATTTAGGCCCCTCACTCGTTCTTTAGCCTTGACTTATCTTCAGCACCTGCTTTGCAAGCATGACTTTCCATTGCTCCTTGCTATCAAAAACTGCCATGAACAATTTCCTGCACAAAACTGTCATCATCTACAAGTTGCAAGTGGAAAGAAGGACCTATCTGAAATAAATGTGCTACAAGCATCTAAACCCAAATAAAATTTCCTGTCCCAGGGTATTTAAAAATTCATTCCTCTTTTGAAAGGCAGACTGATAGTAAAAAGAGAACACGTCTGCTGTCTAAGGTGTCACATAACATGGCCAGGACACACCCTCCAGAGCACACAGATTGCAATGTGCCAACTATACCCAACTGAGGTCTATCTGAAGTGCTTCTATAGCCAGAAATCAAACAGAAGGTACCACATTCATTGCTGCTTTAGACACCATGTTTTCAGAGTGTGACTATGCTTATGCTGCCAAAAAAAAAAAAAAAAAAGAGGTGTGGGTAATGGTCCTTTTTCCTGAGGCCAAGTTGGATAGACAGGTTTCCATCCACACTGCTTAACTCTAGCTACACTTTGTAGCCCCTTGCCCTGGCTCTTCTCTAAATCCCATGTGGCCCTATGTTGTATAGCTCCTGTGTGTGTGATTCTAGCTCACAGTGTCCAAATACACAAGGACTGACCTGAGGCCACCACAGCAGTATTTTATAGTTTATAGTGTAATACTGAGATAACATGGTCCAGCCCCTGGGCTGTGACACCAGGGTGTATTTGAGGGAACAAAGCATACTTGGAGGACTGTGCCGTGCTATGGAGTCCAAACCTTGTGCTGTCGCACTCCTATGCAGTGCTGTCTTTCCAGTATGCTCCAGGGAGATAAGTGTCCCCAGAACCAGGGCTGGGCTTGGTCAACACCAAACCAGGGAGCATTCTAACCACGAAGCCATGTAGCTGATCAATTGTCCAGGGTGTGAGTTTGTCACACAACCTTGTGTTATTTAGCAGTGCGCATATAGTCCATGATCAACTTGTATTCATGTACGAAACCCCTGGTAGAGTGAGGACACGAGCCCACCTCTCTGGAGCCCTAAGAGTCTACATCATTTCCTTCACCTGGTTTTATTTGTTCAGTACTTGGCTTTTGTTTAGCATGGAGATACCTTTCTGCAGTCCTGGGATGGAAATGCTAATTGCCCCGCTGTTGGAAGGAGCTAATAGTGACCCAATACCTCCTGACAATATGAGACCATTCCAGCAGTGTACCCCTGCGAAGGGGAAAGTGGAGGTCAAGCTGCCCTGGGCCACATCTGGCCACTGCCTACCTTGCCTCTGGCCAAAGCTGGACTTCAATGGTGCTACTGGAAGCACAGCCTGTGGAAAGCACAGCCCAAGGAAAGCTTTTCTAAGCCCAGGTGATGGTCACACATAGCTGGGTGCAAGCAGAGGAGAGTGTTCAGGTGATTGCAGGTGGCTCTGAATGATCTTCTTTCAAAAAAACCATAGTCCACAGCTTGGCCACTGGCTCCCATGGAAAAAAGTCCTTCTCCTCTTTGAGACCTCCCCTCTGCCTATGCAACCCCAAAGAGCAGAAATTCATCCCTCCTGAATCCTGCAAAAGCCCAAGCCCATGCGACGAGCTGAAGTTAGACCCTGGCTGTAAAACACCACCCCAGCCTGGAATTATCTTGAAGTTCAGTGGATTCAATGCTGGGAATTTGCTTCCACCCATGCCAGAGGTAAAGGGATTAGCTGTGAAGCCCTGATCCCACTCCACACTCTTCCCAAAGCTCAGGGCAGCCTGGGCTCCCGGGCTGAGGTTCAGGCCACTGCAGCTGAAAGTGTTCAAATAGGAATGTCCATCACTCAGCGTGAATAAAAGAGAAAGTGGCCTTTTTAAAGGAGAGCAATGACTTGATCAAAATGCTGCTTTGTCATATCGGTTTCATAAAAATTTGCCCCCTCCAGGCCAATCCGGCTTGATGTCAATGGTGAACGCCAACCACAGCCTTGTCTTGGTGAGTGCTGCACAAAGCCTTAATTTCACAGCCTTCAAACAACAGTGAAAAATCACCAGGAACTTTCTCCTCGGCTCTGGGATCTCCCTAGCAACCGCAGGCCAAGCATACTGTAATTCAATTTATGCCTTGAACTCCTTCAGGAGTCTCTTCTTTAAAATCCGTCACAGTCAACGTGCCTTGGGAAACTATTATAAGCGCCTGAACCTTTGACCAGCCAGAGAAAGTAAGCGTTAGTATAAATCTCGTAAGCATGTTTGGTCTGTTTTTATGTTGGGCGTGTGGTACATTTAACATTCAGCCCGTAGCCTCCATCTCTTTTCTGCTTGGGAAATGCACCCCGCATCTGTCATACTGTCTGCACTGAAACCGGGCTACCAGCCCCGAAAAGAGGCGCGGGGGAAATGCCTCCGCTCAGCCAGAAGAATTGCTTTATGTGGAAATGCACTGACATGGCCCTCTGCTCGTTGAGAAACGGGGGGGTGTCATGGGAAAGATAAGCAGGAGTGACCTGGCAGGTTTGTGAATGTCTCAATCCGGGACTGAAGTGGGTTTAACAAAAGAGTGAAAGCTTAGCAGGAAAACACAAATGATAATGAACTGCTCGCTGTGTTTAAATAGCCATCCCCAAATAGTTCTGCAGCGAACATTGTCAAGTTACTTGAGTCAAAGTGAGGTTTATAGGTCTGTAATTTTCAGGGTTATTTGCTCAGGAGCCCTCTGTGAGCATCTTGAAAAAATTACTACTTTTGCTGACAAACAAAATTTTTAAATTAGCCATATGACACAATGTCTTATAAATAGAATCCCTTAGAATCTGTGCGTTAGCTCCGTGTCTTGAGCTTGGTCAGAAAGAGAAGGGACAAGCCCTTAATGAGTAATGCTTGACTGGAAACTTGTTGGCACTGCGAATCTGGGGGCAGATTTGACACCAACTGGGGGGTTTACACCCAGGGAGAAGGAGGGGATCTGCTCCCCTCGGCCTGCCGAGAGCCTCCCTGCACTCTGGCTCTGATAGGATGGGCAGGTGTTCTGGTTGCTAAAGATAATTATCAGGTAATTATCAGCTGGCCGTATTCCAACTCAATTCGAGTATTTTATCCCAGGAGCCTCACCCCATCACACTGTATGAGCTGGGAATAGTAACTCTGTGCAGTGAGAGGGGAATTTCCAGCTGGATCAAAAATAGATGTACATTTCTACCCTGCTATCTCACTTGGCTACATGACAGCATCCTAAATAAAGTGATGTAGCATAGTAACTCCAGGATGCACCTAGGCAGTGGTTATTATGGATACCTGGTACAAGTTGAAATTGCTGCTTTCAGAGCACCACGGTGCAGCTCCGAAGCAAGATGCTGTGCTCAGCCCATGCAGCCTCTGCTCACAGAGCAGCTCCAGCTCCAGCCATGTTGCAAGACCTGCAGGAGCAGTCAGCAGCTAGCAGAGTACCTCCGTGAAATCCCATCAACCCATGAACAGGGAGGGTTTCATTCCCTGTGCAGGGCTAGATTTTATCTCAGTAGTCTTTCCTCACATTGCTTAATATGAACGTATTTATATTTTCAGTTCTGCTGTTTGCTTTGATCTCAAGTAAACTTTGTAACAGAGGCTGGGGATGGTGTTTGGCCAGGGCTGGGGACACTTTTTGGCCAGGAGGTACCTCCATCTCTCTTCAGAGAACAACAACCTGCAGCTTTTCCCAGCACTTGGAGAAGTACTGAGATAAGGACAGTTTAAAATCAATAAGGGTCTGAATCCCTGTCTGCAGCTGAGTAGAGACTTGGCATCACTTTATGCTGGAAGAATCCGCTTTGATTTTTGTACAGCTTACAGGGATTTGGCATTGCAAAGCAAGTGGCTGCTGAGAGGTGGACAAGGCTATGGCACGCAACATGCGTCAAGAAATGACACGGCAACATGCAAAGCCATGCAACTGCAGTGATACGATTCAGCACAGCAAGCTGGAGCAAATGCCAGCTCAGGGCAAATCCAAATCTGTTCTGAGTTTCACCTTTCCCCCAGCATTTCTGCTTTTCCCATATAGTTCTGCTCTTTGGCCGTGCAGATCTGAGTCACGGCCCTTTTGTTGTGTTTCTTTGTACAGTGGCTGGTACAGGGAGGGTTTAGGTGTAATAACACCCCGTCACTATTCATTACGAGCACAAAATCACTGCTGGAATACCCACAGGTTCCCACGAAAGCAGGGCTGTCTTTCATTTTGTAGTCTCTGATTTAAATGATTCCTTACTGTTCAGTCAAACTGAGCAAACAGGTGGAGAAAAACCACACATATTACTAATTAACCAGAGATCATTGTTGTACACCAAACAATAATATCAAAACTCATCAGCTTCAGTGGAGTGGGACTGTTTAGAGAGGCATCAATGAGTGAAACATCAGCAACATCCCTTTAACTGTTTGTGTCCCTAGAAGAAGCCTGGTTGTTAGATAAAAGACAGGGATAGTTCTCATTCCCAGAGAGGTGTAGAAGCAGGTTACTCCATTGAGCTTAAAGTTGGGCTCCCATATACGTAAGATACGTTGTGCATGAGCAGCTGCTGGCGTTGGGGAACTTTGCGAGCTGCCTGTAGTGAAAACGGCACAGGGCTGCCAGGGCTGCTGTCCCCCGCTGTTCAGTAGCCAGCCAGGTCATGGGGAATGCCTGGATGTTTCAGACCAAAACCCAAGGCATTTTCAGGGCCAGGGAAGCAGATTATAATAGCCACTTTGCACCAGGGGCACGTTGCTGGCTCTACATCAAGAGAAAAAGAAAAATTAAACATAATTTATCTTTCTCTGGGGAGTTTACAGGCCAAGTTTTGAGGGAATTATCTTTTTTGCATCTCCTGTTCGCTTGACTGTATAAATACAATACCTGCTTGAGAAGGGAACAACAGTGCTCCTTTCAGCCTTGCAGGATTTCAATTCACAGTAAGTTTATCTGACATCTCTCATGATTAGCTGTGAACTTATCTCAAGCAAGGAAGAGGACTGGAGAGAGCACAAGAGCAAAGAAGATAAGCACCAAACAAAAGATGTTTGTCTCTCTCTGGGTGCTGCTTTAAACAAGCCCAGTCTGCCAGGTACTGAAATACGAAGTAGCACGTAAATTTTGCAGCAGGGAGCAGGAGGAAAGCACGGGATATAAACCCACTTTAGGCAACAAATACATCTTACTATTATTTATGTTCCTTGACAAATTGTACAGCTAATTCCATGCACTTAGTGGGAAAAATTCTGTTAGTAGGTAAGAGTTTTCTTTCGAGTGCAGTAAAAGAATCCTAGAGATTACAGGTAAGTCTGGGTCAGAGGAGAATTGATGCCATTTCCAGCTGAGTCTTGATGCTTGCAGGCATGAGAACACAAGGTAGAGGTTTAGCTTTGGAGGCTGCAGGAATCTGTCTGTGATCAGTTTTAGAGCGTGCTCCACTTCCCAGTGAAGGTGATGAGAAAGGTCTGGTTTACCTGAGTAGTTTGAGGAGAGAACTGGCATTTTTACCCAGTCTCCACCACCTACAAACCAGAGGACATCAAGGAAGTGATGATGCAAACACTGTGGTTCTCACCACCATGACGTGTTATGCCAAAAGTATAAAATTATTCAGAGGTGTTTTAACAAAGCTGTGAAGGAAAATTCCAAAGATGCAAAAAAAGTTGTCTTCAGGAGGGCAGGAAATTCAAGAGCTACGGGCAGAAGGATCTTCAGGCAAGTGCCGTGGGAGATGTCATGCCCATCTTCTTGAGGCTTCTTCTCTTGGTGTCTGTGCCTGGCGAGCTCCGAAGCAGGATACCAGATGAGCTCCACATTTGTTCTGTCTCCACTCTTACAGAATACAAAATAGAAGCTGAAACTCTGTTGCAAAATTGGCCATGATTTTTCGATAGAGAAGAAAAATAGCCATATTTTCAATAAAATGGAGCACAATGTTCACTGCTGGCTAGATGCCTGCAAGACAGCTGTTTTCAGGATGCTCTGCACTGCGGTGGCTTACATTAATCAGGGGCTTCCCCCTGCTGTAGACATGAAGTTATTCCAGAATAGCCCTGAAGGAGTAGTTGTTCCTGAAATAACTATCCCTGAGTAACTCCGTGTGTGGACATTGTTATTCTCAGTTACCAGAATCTTCTGCTGGTGGACTAGTCTAAAATGTCTCTCTTTTTACCAAATAAGTTTTCACCTATGTGTTATTTGATAACTATTGCCCTCTGAATTCACCTCACCTTTAACTTGACAGACCTATCAAGTATAAAGGGGCCCAAGGACACAAGTTCATGTGGTAACAGCTGGCATATGTTGATTATTCATTGTTTCACAATATTAATAATGTTTTGTTCGCAAATGGCCTTTGCTGGAGTCACTCAAAGTACTTTGAGAAATCACGGTGGAGTAAGCAGTCTTATTTCCATTGCACAATCAGGAAAAACTGAGGAACAAACACAATAAGGCAAGATTTTCTAAAATTATTAGAAATGTTCCATCTTGGGCAAAACCTAAGTGGAGGACAAGAAGAGTCTCACTTTTAGATAACGGTGAACATCCATACTTGGAAACCAGACCTTCTGAAGGGTCCCCTATTGGTACCCAAGACTGGAGACAAGTAAAGTTTTTTGTCAGTCTGGAAGGTGCTGGCTTATAAACTGGTAGTGCAGACATTATTATTAGCATCATTATTGCAGTTACACACAAATATAGATTTGGATGTTCTCATTGCTCTACATACTTGTCAAACATACAGTAAATAGTGGTCCCTGGCCCCAAAAGCTTGCTCTGCAATCAGCAACCCATAATCAGTGGGAGACACACTGGTCTGAAAGTGAGGAGAAGACAAATAAGATTTGTCCAGCTCTGAGATGCTCAGGAAAACATCAGCATGCTACCTGCTCAGCTGCTGTTGGGCTGAAATTTCTTGTCTCCTTTAGAGAAGACGAGGGAGCTGGCAGGAAACAGAGGGCAGACTTCGCAGTGATTTGGTGGGAACTCTTCCTTTCTGCCCGTTTGGCAGGAAAAACAGTCTGAAAGGCGCTTGTTGGAAAGAGCAGGGCTGGCCTCGTCTCCCCCGCCTGCCTAGCAACTTCAGGGAAGGTTTGGGAAGGAACACTACACCATTTTCTTTCTCCCTCAGCCTTTCCCCCTTCTCCTGGGCCATAGCCTGCACTGAATTTTGTCTCCTTCCCACTTTCTTTTTTCTGTTGCAAGTCCAGTGGTGTATCCTGGCACTTTCTGAAGTGAAGTCAGATTTTGGCACTGTCCCTTCAGCTATGATGAAAGTTACAACAGGGAGGGTAAGTGGAATTTGATAACAGAAAACCTCTTGAGGCCTTTTCATCTTTGAACCACTGGCAGACCCAACAAAGTCCTGTTTCTGTCTCTACATCAACATTCACAATTCTGCAAAAAAAGAAAATGGAAGATAAAATAAATAGGAATTACCACAGCAGATCCATTAAAAGATTTTCCTTTTACTATACTCCAAAAAATGGCTTAAAACACATCTTAAACTGCCTGAATGTTCAGGAATGTAAATACATTGAAGGACAGATTATACAGTCACAGCTCTCAGGGCCAGCATGTCAGGAGTACTGAAGACAGAGTCATAATCCTCCCCCTTATTCTTCCTGGCTAAATATTCTTATGTGGTCAGAGTGACCTACTGTGCAGTCATGTCAGCTCCTAAGTGGTTTGAGATAAGTGTCCCTTGATCACAATGGAAAGTTTGTGGAACTTTTCTGAGAAATAAGCATTTTGAAAAACCATCAACAGCTGGCAATGAAGGAAATATGCTCTCCTCCCCTGCTCATGCTGAAATTCTATGCTCAAATATAAATACAATTTGAGCATAAAGCAGTAAATTTTTTCAAGCACCAATCTAAATAGCTGCAAGAAAACAGAAGAAATCAGACTGAACTCTAATGACCTTTGTGTACGTGTATTTGACAACATAGCATCTCTAGCCAAGGTTTAAAAATGGTGCAGTCTTGCATCAGAGGGTAGACGACCATATTTCTAAACTGTGCTGCAGTATTAGACATACTCATTTATCTTCTCTTTCTTCAGTTGGATTTCACAGAAATAAAGAGGACGTCCTTGCCAAAGCACATGTTTCAGAGTAAATAATGATGAAAAAAATGTGGTGGTTTGTTTGCCAAAGTGCAGTATTTTGCATTATCGCACAGAGAACCTCTGTGGTGGGAACGTCCAAACCAGGAGGATCTCCTGGGTCAGGGACACTAGGTGGTGGGGCTCTTTAGAGGAGCTCAAAAGGTCCAACACCAGCCTGGAAAGCGGAGGCACTGGGCTGGCAGGAGCTCTCATTTTGCTCCTGGGATGAGGTCCCTTTGCACTACACTGGTGCGAGGGCACAGCCCCCCACTGCCACAGTCTGCAAGGACTAAGGCATAGCTGAGGTTACAGGGACAGCCTTCCTTGGAAAAGTAACTAGAAATGTAACTTTGCTGGATTGGAACATAAATGTTTTTCATTTGTTGTATTTTGATTTTAGTCCATATCCTTCTTCAATAGTGCTATGCTGGCTGCCTGGGGAGATCAGGAAGTTCTCCACATTGAGTCTTCCACGCTGCTCCTGCAGGCCTCCAGCTAAAACCAGAGGGAGAAGCCTATGAGTGAGATAACTGCTCCGCATGGACATTGCCATGGTGTCCTCTCGGTGATGCCCAGAGCATTTGCCATCAGTTGCTAGAACAGTGTCTGAACACTGGGAGCAGGAGAGGCTTAGCCAGCCAGTGCTGTATGCCCTGCTAAACACCCATGGCTCTGGTTACGTCAGCTTGAGCCAAACTTGCGAGCAGTAAATGAGAAAAATGCTTTCTCAGCCACCGCTGGAGACTTGTTATCCATTGGCCTTTTGAGTGTAAGGATCTCCAGGAATACACCCTCCAGGATTGCAGGAGCATGTCCTGTTCCTCTATAGTGTACTTACCTCCTCCCATCTCAGAAAGAGGAGTGAAGAAAACTTTGCCAAGCTACTTCAGCCATTTTTGTTCACGGTTGTTTGGCCGCTGAAGGGTTAGATATATCTCATCATTATTCCAGGGGCAAATAAAATCTGGCATCTGTTAATATGAACATATTGTATGTGAACCCCATTCGGTCTGGAGTATTTAAAACTGCTCTACTGCAAAAGATTGTGCTGATTTTATTTTTTTAAATAATACAAGAATCCAAGAGGGAGAATGAATTTTCCACTGAGTATTGATTGCATTGTGATAGTGATAGTGATAGTGATATAGTGATAGTGATAGTGATAGTGATAGTGATAGTGATAGTGATAGTGATAGTGGTCTCTCCATTTTACTCATGAGCTTTGTTAGCACTGCACAACAAAGGATGGATTCAGTGGCTGGTAGATTTTGCCCTGTAGTTTTCTTGGGCATCAAGTTTCTTTGCAGAAGTCTCTGACATGAGTGATACACAGACAATACAGTGACATCAGCCCAGGTTTGAGGGGGGAGGAAATGCTCTCTGACCTTCCATGTTTATAAGACAGGCAATAAGCCAGATTTCACCCTGGTCTACATCAAATTCAAGGTTAGGTGACGCAATGTCCGTCAGGATTCAGCTGTGCAAAGCCTGCAAGAGGACAGAAAAGACTGTACTGGCTTCCAAATGCCTTAATAAGGGCATCTTCTTTTAAAGAGAGGGTTAGTCTGAAGTAACTACTCTTATGGTAACAGTTATGACTAGGCAACTGTGAGTGTTTAAATCAAGTGGGATTTTCTCTTCAAGGCGCTGCTAAAGACCATAGTTTTCAACTGCTTAATCTGGTAGCCCATGCCTGTTCAGGAGTGTCATTTGTTAGGATGAGGAAGATTTAAAGTAGAGAAATGTACATAAATGGTGTTAGTCATAAAAACCAGCCCAGATAGTTCATGACTATCTTAACGTGAAACTATAAATTACTAAACCCACAGCTACACTTTAAAGGAAAAAAAAATTTGAAGCTTTAATTCAGCAAGGCCTGCGAAGCTTCATACTTTATGCAATTATCTAAGCAGCTTCAGAAAGACTTCATGAACACAGCGCACAAGCGCACGCACTCACACACACGCGCTCACGGAAAATCTCCAGTAATGGGTGTTTCAAACTTCTGTAGCATCACTAAACCCCACAGAGCCCTTCACACAATGGGGCTTGAAATGCTCCTCCAGCATTGCTCCTGCCGGTTTGTGACTGCACATCCAGGCATTACAATGCCAGTGCCAGTCTGATGAGACTTGAAAGGCTGGGCAGGGTCTTGGTGAGGCTTGGCCAAATTTAGCACTTTGCCCAAAATGTGCATTTCCCTGCAGCTTTGCTCCATGGCTGCCAATAGAAGGTAGAATGAAGTAAATAAAGGAATAAAGGAAAAAATCAGGGCAAGATGCTGGCTGGCTGGGACTCGCCCTTCATTTTCAGCTGAGACAGGCGTAGGTGTGTTGGCAAAGGTTTATTTCGGTTAAAAGTGAATATGCAAAGCCTGCTTCTGCTCTTTTACAAGGCAGCCTGCCCACAAGAGGAGAGTCGATTCAGCGGACTCATTTGCCAGTCCTGCTCCAGCACAATATTAGTAGGTCTGAAGAGAGATTTGCCCTGACACCTTTGTTTCATGGCTTGCAGACACCATTGTCTGTGGTGCATAATTTGATTTAGCCTAATCCAGCCCTACCGGGAACTCCCACCTAGGAGCTGGAAGATCAGGAGATATTGCAAGATTTCCAGTAGGTCATGGTGGTCTGTTTTGTTTTCATTGTTTGCTCCTCAATTAAATAAAAAAAAAAATAGAAGCATAACCTGAGCTCCGCTTGGAGTGGATGAAGAGAGGAAGGCACCTCCAGAAGGTGGTGAACTGGTCTCCATATAAACCAGGTCTGAGAATTTAACACCATGACTCTGTGTGTCTTTGTGTGTGCATGTTTGTATACTATTCTTTTGGATCACAGAAGTGAACATTATCAGAACCTGAACTAAAGCATCTTTGCAAAGACCATCTAATCTCCATGGAAAACTCCTTCTGTAGGACACTGTGGTTTATGCCAAACTGGAAACCCTGAAATGGTTCCTGAAAATCCAGAATATACTGCAATACCTTGCTGAATTGGGCCCTTCCAGAGTATAGAGACGATGCATTTCTGTGCAGTCTTAATTGTTTTGCTTCGATCTTATTCTGATTCTCTCCTTGTTTTGTCCTTGACAGAATGAAGAAATCCCTGAGGCTCCCTTTTATCTGCTTCCTCTGTAAATAATTTTAGCCTAAGAGAGGCCTCCTTTTTAAATTAAAAAAAGATAACATTTAGTACTGTTTACTACATCATGCTGATTCTGAGAAAAATATCAATAAAAAACTTGCACAAATTAAAACCCTGGCTAACACTGAAGATCTTTATCACTAGACTACTAACAGTTGTAGAGCTAAATAAATAAGTGAACATGTATTACATTAAAATTAATTCCAGAAGCAAAAGTGAATCTTCTCTCTGTGGAAACAAACTGTTTTTCTTAGAGATTATGTTTACGTGCCCAAATGTTAATAATTTGTTCTCTGCTTTTATTCCCCCCTCCTCCCCGGTCAATCAGTCGGGCTTCCTTATCAGTCATGATATTTGTGTTTCTCTCAGAGGCAGATGTATGCCCCTAAGTATGGACCCAGATGAGGCTGAGACAGAAGATTGATAGAGGAATTGAGTAAAATATCACTTTTTCCTCTGAGAGTGCCTTCCCTGGGAGAGAGCAATAGAGGAAGCTTCTTCCCTGAGAGCATCTCAGATTTGTAGCTGTCTGCTCCCAACACCGAGGCTTTGATCTAGCAAAACTCTTAAGTATCCACTTACCTCTGGATACAGGATTAAGTGCTATGAACTTCTCAGGGTCTCAAGCACCTACTTAAAACACGGCACATGCCAAAGTACTCAGCTGAACTGGAATCCAAGGCCTTGATCCAGCCTGACGCACTTGGGAACTGAAATAGGTCTCCCTATATAGTCAAAGAAGGGAAGAAAGTGCTTCTCCAGAACCTTTCGGGGATAATCCAGCCTGTCACCTGAACGAGATGTATTGCAGAGGAGTCTGATTTTTTTACACTTGCTCCTGTTTTGCAGATTGTTGGCTAGTCAAACACTGCTGAGAAGAAATGCCTAAAAATACTTATCCAGAAGTACTGTAGCCGTCAGCAAGGGTGTGTGGGGAAGGACTGTCCTGCTACTGAAGGCAGGATGGTGGCAACCCGCAAAAGGATGGCCACCTTCCCACCCCTGCACCCACTTCTAGCCGAGCATGCCCTTTCTCCCTGTGCTTTCCACTGCTCCAGCGCTGCTCCCCTGGGAGAGTGCCAGCCATGGAGCAAGACACCTGGGGACAGGGCAGGGGTAACAAGGAGGAAGAGAGGTCACCATCACCTTCCCTAAGGCTGCTGTCTCTCCCACCCATCATTTGGAAGGGGAGGAAGAGGAGCATGGTCCATGAGCCCTGTACTCCTCGTGAAATGGATGCGGAAGGGAGTATGGAGCCATTGTGACCCCGGGAGATGACTGCCTGATCCCAGCGGGTTCAGCGATCTCCCCAGCCTCTCCCCTCTAAGCTCCCCTTGCCCCCTGCTCAGTTTGGTTCGAAGAAGAAGAGGAGGAAGGTGTTCGAGGTCCTCATTGCTCTCCAGGAGCCCCTCTGTTTGGCTCCGTGTCCTTTCGCTCCACACTTAGCAGAAAGTGACAACAACAACAGAATAAACTTTCAGCAGTACCAATTAAAAGAAAAAAGAGTCCAGTGTTTCCTCTCTCAGGAGCACAGAGAGCTAAAACGTCAGCCGGCTATCAGCGATACCTGGAAAACACTGCAAGTGGTGCCAGCAAAGCTGATGAGGGCTTTTTATTTTAATGGCTGTGCTCTGAAAGAGCTAGTTGTTAGGTACATTGTACACCATGGGAATGAGGTGTGCGGTATTTTTGGTCCTGGCATTCTGCACTTTTTTTTTTCACATATCCCAGCAATCTCCAAGGGGGGAATGAGGCAGTGAGTGCCCTGAGTTAGTCTGAGGCTCTCTGTCTGCTGTTCCCATCGTACCGACGCTGCTGGAGGGATGAAGAACATTTCTTATGCACATCTGTGTTTCACGATGTGATTAAATCAAGTGTTTTGTGCCAACACAATTGTTGCAGTAGAAAGAGGTGTGAAGATTACCACACCACGTAATCGGAGAGAGTTTACAGCAAAGTAAGATGCAACCAGTAAAAGACAGCATTGTGTCCTGTGTCCCACGGGGTGGGAGTTTGGGTTAGATTAGGTGCCCTGGACTGTTAGAGGAGAGGACAGTATAGCATTGCTTGGCATAAATATCAGCTATTCTAGAAAATTCAGCCTCTTGCTGTAAACCTACTCCCTGGCAGGAGAGCTGGAAAGCTGTAGAGTGCATCTGCTTACAGGACAGCAGGGTCCAAATATTGATACTCACTGGAAAGCTTCCCCCCCACACACCTAAAACATGAAAAAAGAAAAAGAAAAATACTGCTGTAACCCCTTAGGCCATGCTGAACCACATCCTTTTGATCTCCTGTCACACATACTGGCTACCCACCAACCCAGGGTAATTCCATGGGCATTGCTGAGTGCCTTGAAAGCATATCCTGGGAGTCAAATGCTCCTACATTAGAGGGAAACTTTTTCTAGCAGTACTTTCTTCCTCTAAAACAACCTGCACCCAATTTGGCGGCTGTACAAGCCCAGATATTGGTGCCGTAATTTTCTATTGTCCCTATTTGCTAAGTCCTGAGTCATGAGGTCAGTAGAAACAGGGATAAATCATCATAAAGTCTCAAACGCAGTGGAAATCCTGCATTAACAGTGGGGGAAGACCAGGCTTTCATTTGTCCCTGGAGGGAAACATTTGCCATCTGCACTGCCCCTTCCGCAGAGACAAATGGGGGATATGGGCTGCTGAAACAGGACTGATCCTGCCTGAGCTCGGTCCAGTGCAGACCCACTAACGCAGCTCTCCAGGAAAGCTGTCTCCATCCATATCTGTTTCCTCTCTTGAAAGGCAAGCAGGTGCTGATACTTCTGCTTGCTTTTCTTACTGCTTTGTGCTAGGGTTTCTCTTGACCAAGCAAAGCAGTGATTTACCCTCAGATACAGCCTTTAGCTTTTAAGCATCTATATAATGTGCTCTGTTATTTCTGCTTTTGTGCTTGTATTCCGAGATAGACCATGAGATCCCTCAAGTACTGAGGTCACTGCCATGCACCGTTCACCAATTACAGGGTTAAGGATCTCACAGAAACCTCTGGACAGCTTCAGGTAGAAGATGATGGCTTTATCTACCCTTAGTTATGTGTTTCAGGGCAGCATAAGGTGAGCCAAACCTTTTCAGAGCTCTGCACCGAAATGAGTCCTGCTGGTGAGTGAAATGCTTTGCAGAGCAATGCACGTGAGTCAGGGCTGAGTTAAGCCTTAAATAATTAGAAAAATTCCAAACAAATCCCCCCTCCCGACTTCTCAGCCACATCCTGCCTTTCCAAGGCTTGACACACAGAGTCAAGTCCTGGGAGACGGCACCATCTCTATTATAGCATCCTGGTCAGGACTGAGCAGCCTGCCAGCATTTGACTAAACGTGAGACACCTCTTGCTGTAACAGCTCCCACAGTACAGCCCCATCCCACGTGGATATAGATTTATTCATGGTATGCCCCATCCTTTGCAAGCAGCAGGCTACTGCGTGGCTGTATTTAGTAGTGCTGCAGTCTCAGAGATGTGAGCATTGATGGTCCCACAGCACACGATGCATTATTTTACGAGGAGTTTTTACTCTCACATATACCTAAGCCTTTCTCCATTAGGCTGACGCTCTTGCTGATGAACTTGAACAGTTCAAGGATTAGAAAAGTGCCTATTTCTCACAAAGTGCTTCTGCTAGAATGACTTTGTGAGGCAAAGCCACTGCTTGAGACTCCTTTTGAAAACTGATTATTTTGAGTTACCCAGAAATAACCCTTTTTCTTTGACCCAATTTGACTTTCTTCAGAAGTTGCTTCTGTGGATTTTTTTCAGAAATGTTTTCTTTTTTTTCCTGAGAGTTTTAACAAAAGTGGAAGCAATGCTGTTTTCGTAAGTATTTTCCACAGAAAAGTTTAAGCTTTTCTCAATAAAGGGCAAAATTTTCTGCAGCTGAAAGCTGGGTTCTTTCTTCTTTTTTTAAGTTAGAAATGTTAATGTGCTACTGTGCAGGAATTGCCATTTAAATGTCTTATACTCATATTTGCCTCTCTTGCCTGTGATCTACCACAGCCTTCTCTCATGATGTGAAAAAATAGTTGTGTTCTGGGAGATAAAACTTGGCCAAGCCCATAAAAGAAAACAGGGATATAAAGAGATCTGAAACCCCCACCACGTGCTGTGGAAAGCAAGCTGAATCTAAACATTTTATTTTCAAAGTAAGTATTTGAATTATGAAGGAATACTTGGCATTTTCCTCAAAAAGCAGAACTTTCACAAAAAAAATTAATTCTGAAAAAAAACAATATCACCCCTTGCCCCGAAATACCTAACAGCTAATTTTCTACTGGAAAACATCTTTTGTGGAAAGTTTTGATGATCTCCATATTTGTATACTTCAAACTACATATGCGCTAAAGTGGCTTTGCTGATCTGTACCTCAAAATTTTGCATGTTGTAGAATTTATACATTTGTTCCCAGCCAAACCATACCATATAAAAGCTGGCTTATTAGTAGTAAAATTTAAAAAGCTGGCTAACAAGACATCCTGGATACTGTGCACATACTGATGCTCTTTATAGAATAAATGCTCTGTGCTCTGATGTGGCAAATGAGGTCATTTGAGTGCACTAACTCTGGTCTTCCTCTCCCTGTTCTGCTTGAAAGAGATTTGAATGTGAAAAGCTTTTGGCACTCGGGGCTTCATGGTTTGGAACAGCTTTCAGAATTGGAGACTTAAAGGTCACTTTTCTCTGAAGAAGTGAGGGACCCAACCCCAGTACCAGCCATCAAAGAAACTCTAAAAAAAGAGATGTTTTCAAAAACACATTGAGTAGGCTAGGCATATAGCTGTTCCCAATAAACATGTGAGACCTCAGCAATGAAAGTATATTGTTTTATCCTTGCAGCACGACCCTGTCTGTCAGATAAGGAGAAGCCATAAAACAGGGAGGATGTGGTCGCTGTCCTGGAAGTTGGAAAACAAACTCAAGCTTAGGAGAGTTGTTTTTTCTCCACTAAAATTAAAACCAGTGCTCCTGTTAGCTTTCTAAACTCCATCCGAATTCAGCTGCTGCTCTGACAGGCAAAAACAGGATTTCAAAAGCTATTTCATTTTTACTAGCAGTGACAACTGGCAGGGAAATGGGGTGAAGGCATTGGAGAGTAAGATATGCTCATACCACCTTTCCCCCCTCCCCATAACAAAATAAGAGATGTGTTTGCCCCAGGAACAAGCATAAGGCACTGAGAGCCCTTGGTACCTTAAAACAAGGGCCACGGTGCAATTTTGCTGGACAGAGAGCTGCCTGAGTCAGCCATAGGATGTGTTGGTGGCCTTGGTGTGGTGCCACCACTGTCCTCCTCAGGGAGCCAAAGTGCTTAAGTCTGGGCTGGAGGGAGATATCCGACAGCACCTGAAATCCACAGCAGCACATCTTTTTGGGGGGGGCCTGAATATACCCTTTCTCACCCCAGCAGAAGCAGGAAGATGTGTTCCCTGCCATGTTGTCTCACCACTTGCGTTACACTTAGCAGTCTGGTGATTCCCATGGTTTTGGATTCAGAACCAAATCCTTCTTCTGGCAGACACAGAACAGGATTTGTGCTGTACTCTCCTGTCTGTCTGTGACCACGCAAGTCAGAGGCATTCTCGTCTCTCTTCACTAGCTCTTCACTGTGGACTGTCAGATCTAGCAGAACATGTTAAGAAAATAACTCCCAGGTTAGGAGAACTCTCTTGTTTATCAAGCAGGCTGGGGTCAGCTCTCCAACAGCCCCCTACCAGCACCCATGTCCATGTCTAATGCATGGATAGACATCCCTTTGAAGACCCAGCTCCTATACATCGTCCTTCATCCACCACTGCTCAGCTCTGTGACTTGACTCTATGCCCTCAGCTCTACGACTTGTTGAGGCTAGTCCTTCAAGAGTAACATGTTGGGCCTGAATGGGGAGGCCTGATGAATATATTAGATAACACAAGTTTTAAAAAATACCGGTTTATTTGATACATATCATAAATGCTGCAGTTTTCCTATTCAAGCAATCATAACCAATAATTTCTCTCTCACCATAATGCTGCATTTTAATTGTACTTCCTGAGCCTGTAGTAGCATCTCAGCTGTTTGGGGGACTGCTGAATTGTTTGACAGGCTTTCACCCACAGTCAGGCACAGGCACTGAGGTCTCTGCTCTTTAAGGAGTAAATCGGCAGTATAACGAGGAAAGCATTTTTGAAGCCCCCAAACTGCCTTTTCTATCACTCACCAGCCTGCACCCTAGTTGGGTGGGCTGACAGCACATCACTGCATTCAAGCCCATGATACACTGAGCAGGTTTTAAATTTCCTGCTCTCTAAACCATGCTGCAAGCTGAATCAAAACACTTTCATTAAAGGGATAAAAACAAATCCCAATGAAGCTGGATTTTATCATACGGCTCTACCAGAGACTAGCAGTCTGGGTTATGTGGGGTTCAAGGATGTGGCCATCGAAGCCATATGTGAAGCTGTGGAGAATCTCTGCTGCATGCCCACATACTAGACTCAGCAACCAGTGTCACCACCTAGGAGAGCTAAAACTGGCACGCTGTCACTCCTCCATTCAGTTTTCGGGAAACCTTAATTTCCATCAATGGAAATGGGGCTGGCAGCATCATAAAACTGGCTTTGAATTATGCTGAATTTCCAGAACTAAAGCAACATTTTGATGGCATTTCTTCTTGTGATTACCATCCAAATACAAACATAAGACTTGCAGCACATGTTTGAGAAGGGGGGTGGGCTCTTTCAGGCATGTCTTTATGTCAGCATTAGTACAAGGCCTATCTCAGGAGCTGCTCCAAACCTTTTCCTTGACCCCACTGAGAACACTGTCCCTGTTAGCTGGTGCTCCCAGCTGGGACAAGCTGCTCCAGCAGGATGCACTGCCTGAAGCATTTCTTTTGCTTTCACTTAGCAATCTGCCACCACTCCTGGGAAGATTTGGATTACAATACTCAGTTGCTAATAACTCTCTCACCCCTTCCTGGCCTCCATCCTGCACCCAGGAGAATAGTCCCAGTTCAGCATGTGGCACACACTGCAGCGTGAAGGCAGTGCATCCGAAGAAATAACCACTCAGTTCTGGGTTTGTAGCCCCAGAGCTAACCCAGGGCCTGACTTGACCAACAACCTAGGTGGAAATGCTTCTACCTGGAGACAGGTCTTTCTGGGAGGGAGGTGAAGGTGTCTTTAGCAGAACACAGCTCTCCTGACCTTGCAAGCACTGGCTGTTTGCAAGAACTGTTTCAAGACACAGTGTAATGTACATAAGTCATTGACTGTACTCTCAGCTACAACAGCAAAAATGCACAAGCCTGCAGACACAATGTACACAAATGTATACTATCATGATTTACAGCTGTCAGAGCAGTTCCTATCACTGAAAAAACTAAACTTAATTACCAATCTGGAACGAATCATGATCTTAAAATAAAAAAAAAAGAGCAAGCTGCCTAAGTGTATCCATATTTTTTCTTTGTAAATCTCTTGCCAAGAATAGAGGGCCAAATCCTCAGTTGGTGTAGGCTGGTGTCAGATTTTGACAGTTAAGTCAAAAGCAGCTCGCTTTCCTGAAGGATGTTAGATGCAGATCTGATTCTGCACATTTTCAAATCTATTTACCAAGAGAGCATTCAAATGCTATGAGGATGTCACGAGGGTGATATTTATTAGGGACTACCTGCACAATTCAGCGCTGATTTGCCTTGGCACCTAGATGGGACTGAGGAAGTCTGGGTTTTATTCCTGACCAAACCTCTAAAGTTCTGTGTGGTCCTGAGTGTGTCCTTCATCACCTTTGTCACCATTGGTCATAACGTTGAGGCCAGAGACATCAAAATTCAGATCACTAAAAGGAGCAGAAAATGCCCTAGTTGAAGACAAACCATTGTACACATACAAGACTGTGCCCAATCCTATCTGTCCCTGCCACATATATCATAGCCTCCAAATGCAGACTCCTGACCGATGCCTCCAAGCGCTTTCCCCCCTTCATTCCCTCTCACTGGCACCCTGATTTGTCATTGTGGCGGGGATTTCTTGGCTGCACAAGGAAGTGTCTCTTCCAGATTGCAGAGAGATGCTCCTGTATATCTCCTGGAGATGGTCTGCATACCACTAACCATACATGAGAAGCACTTCACAGCCCACTTTTACAGACTGCGAGTCCTTGGCCCAGGCTGTCCTTGCTGTGTATTTGCACAAGACCTCATGCACCAAAGTTCTGTCTCAGATGGGGCCTCAAAAATATGGCTATAAACCCAGCTGTAAATAATAGCAGCACAGGACAGGGTGTTAAAATCACTCATGGCATCTGAGTCATCACTTCTGCCTCTCGATGGCGTGACCTTGGAGGCAGGCTGTTACGTCTGTGAAAAATGTTTAGAAAAATAATAAAAAAAAGTCTCTCAAGTCCTGTGTCTTGCTCCAGTGATAGCAAAAAGGGTAACAGGAGACTGTTGTTTTAATGCTGTGCCGCCTTTTCAGGTCTTGTTTTTGTTTTCCTGCAAGGAGCAGGACTTTATTGGTTTGTTTCTGAGTGCACACATGAAGCCTTTCATCAGTGTGTGTTTCAGTAATGGGCCCCTGGATATCAGCGCCATTGACACGTTCATACAATATCCCACTCCATGATTTGTGGTGCTCCTACAGCTCCGCACTATTAATGTATGAGTGACTCTTTTCATTAACTTGCCATAGATCAAGTGCTGGCCTCTGATTTTGACAGATGATTCAAATACATCTGGTTTTCCTAACTTGAGCCTGTTCAGCTCCTCTAACTAGTGCTAAATGATGTTGATTGCCAGAGAAGAATTCACTATTTTGAAGGGATGTACAAAAGGCACTTTGATGGCTGAACTGCGGTCCAGGCTGGGAGCAAGCATGGCTGTGCCTGAAAGGGGGATCTCAATGGGGAGAAAATCTGCTTGGGTGAATTTTTTTCTGGGACTGTTGATGTTTTGATGGGGAGCAGGCAATCTTCACACGAAGAAAGTCAACAACGGTCTCATTTATAATCTATGATGACTATGAGAGTTTCATTTTCTCTGCACAGTAAAAGGTCCCTCTATCTATTGGGATCCCCCTTGACACTGTGTGACAAACGCACCCCAATGCGATGTGCCAGCAGTTGCATTTTTCTTTGACTTCTGACATACCACATCCTAAATTTAATTGCTTTAATTTGTTAACATTATTTATACTTGACAAGCATCCTTTCTAAGGTGCTACTGAGCCATGGCAGCTCACTCGCCACCTTAATACCGTTGAGAAACTAAGAGACCCCTGTTGAAGTCTACTCCGGTGCAGCAGACTGCTGCACCTATTTGAACTAGCGAATGTATTTGCTTAAAATAGGAATAGGATAAAATTCAGGAACAAACTCAAAGAGGAAAAAACATGCTTTGCTTCCTCTAGAGAAGCCCCAGCCACCAGAGCATAGTGATGGGTTCCTGTACAGCATCTGACTCACTAGTGTAATGCAGTTTAAATACTTTGCCCACACTGGAGCAGTTGTATTCAGAAGAGTTGAAACAGGCCCTTGTCCCCACACATGGCCTGGGGGAGGCAGGCTCTGCCCTCTGAGACGGGAAAAGAGGCTTTTGCACCCTCTAAGCCAAAGGAGAGCGGGTGTCCCAACTCCTGAAAAAAAGTTCAGCTGATGTACAAAGGATGGGCAGCAAAGGAAAGGATGGCCATTCCAAGAAACTGTTCCCAGCTGTGTTTAGGGGACCTGGTTTTAATGGGCATGAGGAGGATGAGGTTCTGTCCATCAGGAGGCATGGCTCCACCTCACTGGGGAGAGCTTGCGCTTTTGCCTCAAGCCAAGGACCCTTTGCTGAGGTAGTCTGGCACCCGTGACCAGCTCTTGGGTGGGTACCAAACCAAGAAGTGGCAAAACTTAAGGCTGCACTCTGAACATGCAGTGCCTTCTGCTTCAACCTCTCCTGCCTCCAGCAGCATCCCCAGTGCACTGTTACGAACATCTCTGTGCCCTACCAAGGCTCTACCAGTGCCTCATCTGTCTGCACACCCTTCCTCGTGTCTATGCTTTAAGGGCTGTGTATTGTATATCATGCACAAGTAGAGCCAAAGAAACTATCAGCTGGTTAGTTTGATGTTGCACACCATGAGAAGGGTGTGCAACTGTCTGAGAGGCCAAAGCAGCCCAAGCTAAAACTGACCTGGGCTTCTTTGTGCATGTCTCAGCCCCTGACATATTCAAATCAGTGGCTTTTTTGCAGCATCCCTGCTGCAGGGTAAAAGGGCCAAGCTTCTGTGATGTTCCTTGCCAGCTCTCTGGGGCCATGCTTGAGAAGCGCACAGTCACAGAACCAAGCAGGCTTTGCATTTGCTCTCCATGTGAAGGCACCCTGATAGAGATGACTTTTCTAGGAGGATTTTAGCCTGAAGGAGCAGTAGCTAAGATAAATGTACCTCACAATAAAGGACATCCTGCTCAGCCAAAAAAAAATCTTTGGGAGTACAAAGCACTAGAAAAAGCTTGACTTTGCAACACTAGAAACTTCATGTGAGGAAATCCCTGTCCTATCCAGCTCTTACCATTGGCCTCAGAGAGACAGTACTTCACCCTGGGACGCTGGCAAAGTTCTTACCTAATACTTAACGAGCTATAAAGGGGCTTAAACTACCAAAAGATTTTCACGAAAGCCTCCAAGGTATTTGGATTTGCAGGGATGCAGAGGGGAAATCTTCGGTACTTACGTAGTTACATGCCTGACTGCCTTTAAAAATCCACCAGCCTGCAGTTAGTATAGAGCAGCCCAGGCCTCTGCAAGTACAGGATTGCCACCTGGATATTGGCCATGGGGCAATGTCTTGGCCTTCACTATCCATGGCACAGCCTCCAACCCTGACAAGACAAGCATCTGTCCCCAGCTCAGGGCATTCACTTGAGGTGTGGCCAAAACCAGGAGAAAAACAACACAAAAAAGGGAGCTAGGTGTCCCCCTAGAGAAGAACAGTCTTTGCAAGAGCAGACTGGCGTTAAATCTAATAAAAAATAAAAATATTCACACTTTGGAGCTAACCCGCTCCCTGTAATTGTCCACTAGAGGGTTTCTTGTACTTCCCACCAAAATGCCCGGCACCGCTGGCTCTTGGAGACAGGGTTCAGGGAGCCCAGAGGCAGGGTGGCAAGGACAGATGCAGGGACAGCCCACACACCAAGGACCACCAGAGCCTGTGCCCACACTGGTATCCTGGGGTGAGACTGGTGCACGCGGGTGTATACACATGCAGGCTTCCCTGCAAGCTCTGGCATTGGCAAGGGCAAGTGCAGTCTCAGGGGTGTCAAGTTTGGAAGTCCTTTATTAAAACCCACAGGAGAAGTGTGGCTTTCCCAGAGGAAGTGATGTGTACCCAGACATCAGTTGTATTTCCCACCACTTTTAATGGCCGTTTCTCACACTGAGTCCATGCAAAACTCAGCACCCTCTTCCTGGCATTGCTTTTGCCCCTGTCTTGTGGCACAGTGATGAGCCAAGCCTTCTGTTCCACTTCTCTGATTCTTCTTAAAACCTGACCATGCTCACACCATGAAGGAGGATAAGACTCATCTCCAGTTTTGCCATGGGGTCTCAGTGCATGAGGAAGAGCCAGAGCAAAGGGACTGTAAAATGGTGATTTTTGAGCTTGATGCCTAAAGCAGTATTTAGCAGATGGCGTTATTCAGACTAATTCCCTGGTGCTGCCATACTTACAGGCATTGGCCACGTACATTTCTACTTCCTCATGGTCAACAAGACATGGCAGGTAGATGGATCAGTATGAAAAACAGTGCTTTAAAAAGATATCAGTGGACATTGTCACAAATGCTTTAGGTACTGGGTGGCAGGGTACGGTACTGAAAGCTTTATTAGCTGCTGTGTATGTACCCATAGACTCTCTCCATCTGTCAGGAGTGTGAACATTTTAATCTCCAAGCACTTACAAAGCACATCAGCATCACTTTCCCTTTTAACTAGCAACAGAACAGAGCTGGAAAGAGGTAAAGTGTTTTCCTTCAGGCAATGCAGAGGGCTGATGACAAAGGTGGAGCAGTCCTTGGCAAACGCAAAATAAAAACCCTTCAAGTTAAAAGAAATATTTTGAGTGTGTTTTTTTAAATGACAATACGAAATTGAAAAAAAAGAAAGATGGCAGACGACTGAAAAAATCAGCATTTCATTAAAATGTTAAGTAAAACATTTTGATTCTTGGAGAAATTAATAGCAAACATGAATGCCTTTTATTGTCCCAACACAACCCTGAAGCTTTCACAGCGAAGCATTTTTGGTGGCAAATTTACGTAGATCTGCTGGTGAGCTGGGGATCCTTTCACGCTGCTCCCTTGGGCATTGCCCGCATTGCGGAGCCCTGCTCACACACACTGGCGGGGGGCACGCAGAGGTGTGATCCTACACCAGAATAGCTCCCTCAGCACAGCCCCAAGCCTGGGCTGCGGCTACGCCGTGAGCACTTTGCCTGTATGACTATGCCATTATCATCAGACTTGTTTGTGAAATGTCTAGCCGACACTGAATGCAAGGGTCAGATTTTCAAAGCACATAGTGCTCATAATTGGAGACAGATTTCTGGAGGAGCTCTGCTCCCATTTAAACACCTAAAGAGAGTGACTGGATTGTCTCCCACAGCTGTTCCCGCTGCGGGAAATAAGAGCTGCTACAGGTTGACTCCAGCCCTAGATAAATAATAATGAAAGAAAGTCATTATAGGGGATGAATTTGCAAATATTTAAAGTTTCAAAGCATGAATTTTGTTAATTAAATAATGCTAATAATGCAGCATTGGTCTGACCTGAAGGTTAATGTAAAGTTGTCGTCTTTGGTGAGAATCTCTCTCTTCACAAATTCCCTAGGGTAAATGAAACTTTTTGAGATTTCATCTGGCTTTGAAAGCTGAACTGATTGAACTGAAACTTTTCTATGGAGTTCATTCATCCCTTCTGTATGCCTCCAGATAAACCTGTGGCCATCAAGAAATAGTATAGCCTACACAGATTATGGATGCAAAAGCTTATCTTTGTTAATAACTTTGTTCAATTCCTTTTTTCGCTTGTTTTACACTGGGCAGTATTATGAAAGACAGTTATGATGATTTATAGGGAACCCTTATTAGGATGTTGGAAAACCCAGTTACTTCCATGGAAAAAGAAATAAGAGGAGCTGTCTCTCATTATGTGGTGTAATTGAGTTCAAGTACTACCAAATTCCGTGGCTCCCATTTAATTTGTCTGATTTTTCACTGTCCTTTCTTTTTCTTTCCTCAGACCTTTCCACATGCAGTGAGAGACAGATACCATAGTGACATGTATGCTAAGGAAACTTTAGCTACAATATTAGAAAACTAGATTTAGTTTGATTGTGGGTGTCACTGGGTGCAGAAATAACTATATGATTTTGTAGTGCTTACAAAAATTTTTGTTTGTATGTCTAGGATTGAAATTTCACTTTAGAGCCTCAAAGGGGTTAAATTAAAATTATGAAAAAGCCTTTTAAAGGCAGGAGTAGCACTGTGCTTTTAGAGAGGGCTTTGGGACAGAAAATCACTGCTCTGCTGTGGTTGTCTTAGATCATTTTGGGGGGACTAGATTTTAAAAATGCTAATAAGATGCCTATCATCATCTTTTCAAAACCTGACCTGAGACTTTGTGCTTCAATTTCTCACCTCTAATCCTGTATCTTAGAGGTCTGATGTGATGACAAACACATTAAAAGCTGGATTAGACAGTACAGTACTGGGAGAGATGTGTTTGCCTCCTCACAGCACAGACACCAGAGACATGCAATTAGTGGTACAGTATTGACTCTGAGCTGTCCCTATTTTGCCCAAGAAGACTGGTGATTTCTAACCATGAGTTAGAAATAGCTCACTTCTCCAGGCTGTGAAGCATTTACCAAGGGATGCACATCATACTGAGCACTGATTTTATGTGAGGTCCCCCCTGCCCATCGAGACCCCCAGCATGTTGTTGCAGATTGAAGCACAAAACCCAAATCTCAGATGCACAAAAGAAATAAGAAAAGGAGCAGATATTTAAATCTCTGCTTAAAATTATGGGGAGAAATCCTGGCTCCATCTCTAGCCTGTCTGCACTGTTTGGAACAGTTGTTTTGAACCCCTCTGTTTTCTGCATGAGAGTGGTTGCTGGCTGCTGGGCTAACACAACTGTACAGCTTTTGAGGCCAAGCTGGTATCGCTGGGCAGTGCCTCCCTGCTTTCAGCATGGTTCAATCCTCGCTTAGTTTTGGGCACTTGCAGTCTTCTCTCTCTGGGGCTTCTTGTGCATCAAAGAGCAGAAGTGGGCTCTCTCAAGCATTACGACTTTGAAGTCAGTAAATTCCTCCATCTCTCTCCAAACCCCTTGAAGACACTCCGTATGAGAAGCAGCTTTTGATACCCTGCGACTACATAGCCCTTATCACTCCCCTCTAAACACCAGTCAAATTTTCTGTACTGCTTTGGTCTGGCAACGCTCGGATCTGGATGTAGCATTTTAGGTCATGCCACAAGCTTGATATGACGGGTCTGCAGAGGAACAGAAGACCACACTGTCTAATTGCAACCTTGTCCAACCACTAAATAGTGCTCTGTGGAGCAAAAGCCTATCTTTAGTTCTTCCCAAAAAACACTGGGCCTTTGCCAGAATGGGAAAATGCTGGGAACATAAACAGAACTGAAGAAAAAAAATGGCAGGACTGAGAGGAGATATTTTCCAATAGACAGCCTGTAATTTGCCATGGATGTGGTAATTTAGCTAAAATAATTGAATTCTATGCATTTCCAAAGGGTTTCTGTTAATTTTGTTGGCATGCTTCAGTTGGGTGGTTGGTAATACGATATGAAATCTTTCATCTCAGGTTTGCTGCTATGAGAACCACCCCAATCATTGTTGATCATAAGCATCACCCAATCATAAACATCATAGTTGTTCCTCTCGGGTGGTTTTTTGGTGGTATACGTGAAATACATGAATGTTTCTCACTCCGCAAGCAGAGAAGCATGCTCCCCACATCCAAGAGCACCATTAATGACTGGTAATCTCATCGGACTTCAACTTACCCGGCTCCTTTTTGAGAGTCTTAGTCAAAACGGATGGCAGCCAGCTCAAGCGTTCAAGGCATTTGAATGGCAAGGTTTCTGCTGAATTGATGGACAGCTTCCCAACAGCTTCTTAGGGGAAAATAGGAAACAAAGACATCACAGTTATCTGAAAATATTTGTAGGTGGAAAAATGGAAAATAAGGCTCGAAGAGAGCTTTAGAAGGCATTTCATCCTTTCTCTGACCCAAGACAAGATCAGTTAGACCTGGCGAACTTGTTACTGAGATTTGTCTGGTCTCTTTTTAAAAATTTCCTGCAATGGACACTGCATGACTTGCCCAAACTCAGCTACTGGCCTTTTTCTTAAGGTCTCATGGGGGTTGCCATGTCCCATAATAACTTCTCCTGCCTTTAAAGAGTAGTCAATGGACAAACTGGTCCTCTTCCAAATCCTCTTTCCTCATAGAGGAGACCTAGAGTCCACAAAACACATCTCTGGTGGGGTGTGCTGATGCTAAAGGGATGCCAGGCTAAAGCCCAAGCTAAGATGCACTGTGAGGCACACTTGCCTACTGTGGGGGCAGAGCCAGCAATGCTGGAAGTTGCTTCAAGAAGGGAGAGAAGAGTGTGCATAGAGGTTGTGGGCTGCTCACAGGGACTCCAGAGAGATGTGAGACTGGAGATTGGAGACCGAGGTAGGGACCATGGAAAGGTGGAATCAACAGAGAAACAAGAACACCACAAGAAAAAGGTCTGTTTAAAGCTAAATAGTCCCCCTCTTCCCTAGGAACATGTCTTCTTGTCCATCTGCTGCTGTGCCCTGTTTTTCACCCCTGCATCGCCAAAGACTGGGTCCCTGTTAGGGTCTGGGTTCTTCACTGCCCTTTCCAATTACTGTGCCACGTCCCCCTCCCGACCCAACATGGCTATGGATCTTGGCCTGCGAGCCTCACAGGTGTTTGAATGAAAAACAAAAACCACCCTGAGGCAGGAAAAGCCCAGACATGCCTTGCTGCTTTCCAGCTTTGCCATGGAGTACTGCTGCTCACCTTAAGTGACTTTCTCTGCTGTGGGCAAAAGGAGAATCAAGGCCAGTCTCTCAGCCTGGTGCATTCCTCAGAGATGTCACCTGCCTTTTTCTTACCTTTACAGGTTTGACCAAAAGAAGTTCCCTGCACGTGTACAGCACTGGCTGTGGGAGCAAACTCTATTGTTCACTGGGCTGAGACCTGCTGGCTCTTTAAATAAAACAACTTGTTATCTGCCACTTCCTACTGCAACCTACCAGTAATTTTGAATTGCTGTCAGAACATATCGTCCTCACAATCACTTGCCTCCTGCTGGGACATCTTTTCCTGTGTTTACCCACGTCCTTTAAGTAATACTTAGAGCTAAGTGTCCATGCTGTGAAAGAAACACCTATTTTAATGGTTTAGCTTCTGTAAAGCTAGAAGCACACAGCAGAAAGGAGAGGGATCATTAAACTACAGTGATATGCCTACAAATTCTGCTTTGAATTTACAAGGACATTAAAGAAAGTAATTTTGATAAGGACACGCTCAAACTGAGCAGTTTTCCTTCTTTCTGTTGAGAGGAAGCGCTGCAGAGTGCAATTTGGTGAGCAGGACTGTGGGATTCAGCGTATCTGTGCAGCATCGCTGGGTATGCAGTGAGGCCTTGAAACGTCTGAAAAGACCCTAATGTGACATACCCACAGATCTAACTGTAGATCTGGATGGAAGATAGGGATATTCAGGTGTGATGGAGTCCTGGGGTACATTCTGATATTGGTGGAGCCATTACCTGCATTCCTACAACACCAAAGAACTCCCTCCCCACGTCTATCACATTTTACAGTCTTGATGAAGAAAGACCACCTTCATTTCTTTCTGACATGAGTCAGAAGTATCAATCTGCTTAGCATACCACAAAAACCTTCTGCCCTGTTAGCAGTCTGTCTGCAAATAGTCACAGGGCAATAAATTGTAAAAACCTGGACCATTAGAGCACATATATGGGGACTTTTCCCACACACTTCACCTGAGCTCCATCCCTTTTGCTATGCACAGGAACCCTTGAAAGTAAAAGCTGCTGCCGTTGGAAACTCCCTGTGTGGCAGAACTGGAGCAGGAGGTTTTTCACAGACAGTGGATCTATGCAGATGCACTTTCATCCTGATGTGAATACAAACGAAAGAGTGGCCAAGCACACTGTTTTTATTTCTCCCTTGTTAGAAAGGTGGGGGGAAAGCAGCAAAAAATCTGTTCAGTGCTGGAAACAGAAACTCTTCACATTGCACTGTGTATTACACTCACAAAGCCACACAAACGTGGGTAGTTTGTTGCTTCGCTCAGCCTGAGCCTAAAAGTGCATATGGAATTGTACTTCAAAGCCAGAAGTAATGTAATGCTTGATAAAACTTCTGCCAAAGATGGACCTTAATATGACATGAATCATACAGTAAAATGGCAATATGTGGGGAGAGTAAGTGTTTTTTTTTTTTAAATGACACTATATAAAATTAAATCTGAAACACAATTTATCTCTTTATAGGCAAAGTAAGGAGCTGCTGACTATACAATGACAAAACTGAATTGCATTGGCCTATGACTGCATCAAGTGCCGTTACAGAGATTTTGTTAATCATGGGCTATGGCTGGAACCATATGACAGTTGCTACTGTTTTAACAGTTTGTAGACGCAAACATACACTTTACTGTGATGCCTGATAACCATCATGCTGTAATTCCAAGTGTGACTTGCTTTTGTCATTGTGCTTTGCTCCTTTCCAGGGGACTATTTTTATTTCATTTCTCAATTTCAGCAACTTCGTTCTGATCTCGCTCTTCATCAGACATGCTGAGGGCTCTGGGCTTGAGGAGTTGTAAAGTAATTCTATATCCTCCGAGGCTTCAGAGAGGAAATAGTCACAGATTTATCGGGCTTTAAGTGAGTTTGGAGGGGAAACCAGATGAAGGCATCCTGCATCCTGGCTTAGATTCAGAAGAAAGTCAATATGTTTTATTACACATTAAAGACGTCACTTAGAAAAGTTATTTTCGAATAAAAGTAACATGGACACTTGGAAAAAAATTAATAACAAAACGCATTTTTGTGTGTAAAATTCAGCACACAACATATCTATGGGTGGAGAGCTTTCACTGTCTTCTTACCACATGCACTTTGATTATGAAACTGCGATCCCTATTTAAAAGTTGTCTACTTATCAAATTGTTCAGGCCAATGTTATTTCTAACCTAGAGTAAGGAAGAGACGGTCTTTAAATCAATGAGTATTTCAGAAGGAGG
>Ga0181612_165329_pt1 | contig 33083 bp, 15 predicted proteins | sample HoacroProtozoa21_FD_119630 | JGI IMG/M metagenome (GOLD analysis project Ga0181612, IMG submission 119630) | Hoatzin crop microbial communities from Cojedes, Venezuel. Combined Assembly of Gp0051906, Gp0051904, Gp0051908 | reverse complement strand
ATCCTTTCCAATTCAAAAAATAAAGAGTGTTTATATCATAGAATCATTAAGGTTGGAAAAGACCTCTCAGATCATCAAGCCCAACTATCAACCCAACACCACCATGCCTGCTAAACCATGTCTGAAAGTGCCACATCTACACGTTTTTTGAACACCTCCAGAGATGGTGAGTCCACCACTTCCCTGGGCAGTCTGTGAAGCTTGTAGTCACTTGTACAGCTGCAGCCTGAAGGCAGCTTAGGAGTGAAGGAGTCTGTAACCAGAAAAAGCCACAGAGTCATGCCCCTCGGCACTGCGGAGCTGGACAGAAGCTCTGTGCTTCATTCTGTGTGCAGCTGCTTGACTGCTCAGTACTGCAAATTTACAGGCGAGCACAGAGCAGCAGCACATTGTGCCAAACTGATTTTGGGTCTCCTGGGGGAAGGAAGACCTAAACTATCAGAAAAGAAGAAATCAGTAGTGCCTGGGAGAAACAGCAGGACCAGAGGAGGTGCTGAGTGGAAGAGGGTGATGCAAGCACTCAGAAGTTACTGAGGAGTTATTTCCTGCAAGCGGCCACCTCTGCTACCAAAGAGTGGTTGGTGCTGCATCCGTTAAGGAAAACCCAAAGACCGGTTAGGTTCTTCAGCAGTCAGCTGACCTTCTCATGGCCTAAACACTTGGTAACTGCTGTAATTACAGATTGTGCACTCTCCAGGAGACCAGCTGCCCCAGCACAAGTGAAGAAGATGAGAAAAACAGATGAGCAAAGAAGCCCACACCTCTCCACCTTGCTCACAGAAATCATAGACAGAGCAAATCTTGGTCCCCAGCAATGTGTCAAAAGGGAGGAGAGGGAACAGAGAGCATGCTTGTCCAGCTGGCAAAATACAGCCGGAAAAATGACGCACTGTCTCTGAAAGGAGGACAAGCACCAGATCGCAGAGGTCTGCCATGGCACCAATTTGCTTTACAAGCTACAACCAAGGGAGGGGTGGGTTTCCTCCATATGAATACGAGCCAGAAAACCCATCAGTGACATCTGCAAACACTAACGGAGAGGAATCCATCCAGGGTACTGCAGAAGTAGTGATGATTGCTCTTTGGATAGCGTAGTAGCACCAGTCCCAGTAAGAGAAAGAAGCCCAGCTTCTCAAGGCAGATAATTTCAGTTCTGAACATCTGGACTAATAAAAGCATAAAGTAGCTGCCCAAGACCCACAACAAAAACCTCCACTTTTTTCAAGCCATTTGACTTCCACAGAGCTGGGATTTCCCTGGGTGCTGGCTGGGAGGCTGTTACGCAGGCTCAGGCAGGATGGTACTTTCAAGCTGACAAGTACAGGAGATTCCGGAGAGCAGACTCGGATCCACAAATAGGCTACAAACAAGCATGTGAGATGCCACATGTTAGATTAGGCAGCCTCTAAGATCCCTCCTTTTCCTGAGGACACAGCTTCCAGCCAAGTGGAGCTTTGAGATGAGCCCATGATCATCCTTCTGATTAGAGCTGGCCATTCGCAGCGGTTTCCAGGGTTTATTTTCTTATTCTAGCCTTCCACTTGAATAAGCTAAGCCATCACATTAAGTGGCAGAGACTGCAGCAGATCTGCATAACCCGCTGTCTGAGAATCCCCTTTGCTTACCCATTGCTCCAAGGAAGGTCCTGCAATTACAAGCGACACGGCAAATTGGTACAACAAGGATTTACCACTTAGCAATTCCCACGATTACAGGGGATCAAGCGGCGCATCCAGCTCCTATCCCAGTAACAGAGTCACCTCCCAAGCACTTCAGGAGCACCAGCAGCCACTAAAGTCAGCGGGCTGTAAGCTGAGCTGTAGGGAAACGTGTCACCTTTCAGTCACTCCTCTTAAAGCTGAGCATATGTTCCCTCATAATGATACAGGCAGCAGAAATAGAGATTAAAGAATACTTGATGCAAGAAAACCTGCCAGAGAAGATGTTTTCTCTGCCTGTATCCTTTTCTCCAGAAGTGGCACCTCGCATCCCAGGAATAAATTAACCACATATTTCTAAGCACTGAAGAAAACACAAGGGCTTTTTACATCTCTCTCAGCTCTGCCTTCTCCATACAACAGTTGTTTCCAATTACAGCCAGCTTCCATCAGCATCTCTCAACCTCCTTGCTCACAGGGGCCAATTTGGATACTGACTTTGTGTTTTCACCTTACTTGTTCCCTGGGCTGTGGGGGAGGAAAGGGGAAGGAAGAGAAAGTGAATTTAAGTGAATGTCAAGAACCTGCCTGAGATAAAATATTCAAATCTTACAGTGAATAATACATGGGAGTGGAAAACAGTTACCCAGCTACATCCAAGCCCAGTGCACTGGAGCCGAGGACTGTACCAGCCCAGCTGGCAGCACCTTACAGAGGACCAAAGGAGGCAAAAAATTTTGCATTGCTTCTGTTATTAAATAAATTCCCGTTCACCAATCCAACAGCAGACATGGACACAGGCTATGCATGCAAAAAAAAAAAAAAAAAATCCTTTATGCTTCTGCTCAACCAGCATATGTATCACGCTCCTGTGCAGAATAAAGACAGGCAAACTTCTTCAGAGGTTTCAGGGCAGCCTCAGCTGGATGTTAGGCTGCTGCGTGATGCGGATCGGCAGGGAACTATTCCCAAAATGATTAATGGAGGTTTGCCTTGCAGCCGCCTTGTTGCCCACATTCTGTGCTCCCGTAGGTCCCCCCTCTTTCTCCCGAGCTTCCCGGTGGCCATAGCAACATCCCCAAAGCCGCCCGGAGCACCAGCTCTTCCCTCCTTTCAAGCTCTGGGAAACAACCCTCTTGAGCAGCAAACCTGAGCACCTCACGCTTACAGCCATTTTAATCTCTGAACATCTCACAGCAGGCTGGTTTCTGATGTTCACCAGGTGCCCCTGGCCCAGCGCATCCCCCCGCTGCCTTCCCCTGCCTGTTGCCAGCACTGATGGCTGCCGGTTAGCTTCCTAGGAGAGCCACACTGAGACCCACCAGCCTCAAAGCTCAGGTGGCTGTGCCTGCTGGCAGCACCATGTAGGCACCCTCTCGACAGCCTCGTCTGCCATTCATCAAGGTGACGTCCCTGTCCTTGCTGCAGGGCTTGGCCCCGCTTGTTGTAACCCGGAGGGTCGGGTCCGTCCTCTCTTCATTCCTGTCTAGCCAGAGGGCTGGCTGAACTAAAACCCATTCGTAAGAGCTGCCGAGTCAACCTGGGCACCACCTGGGAAGCGGGCATCCCACCCACCAGATCGGTAAACGCTCGTCTAAGCACATATTGTAACCTGGGCAGGCTGAGCATCCGTTTGGCTGGGTACCACGCTGCGGTGGGGACTGCTCACCTCCCTGACCTTACAAGTTACAGATGTTTCCTTTAGCATGAATCCAGCTTCAGGCACAAACTGCACAGAGACTGAAAAATAAGGAGTCCTAAGGAGCTTTGTGACACCCCCCTCCCCATTTGCTACCGCAGGATACACATGCACCCCTGCTGTCTCGAGACACCGCAGACATCGAGAAAGTGCTCCTCAGAAATCATTGGGGGGGGGGGGGCCCAACCAGGAAGGGAAAGGAAAGGGGGAAGAAGAGGGAACATGGAGGCCATCCCTTTCCTCTCATGGGCTCCAGGAAACCTCCTAGCACTTGTACAAACCCAGCAACATGGACCTCTGCCCATGTGCTGGTTGGCAGTCAATTCGGATAACGACCATGCCAGGCTGAAACTGCTGCTCCGGATTGGCTCTATTCATTGCATTTCTCTTTCAAATTGCTGTTTGCAGAAGTGTTCCAACAGGATTTGCTAACAATGCACTTACTACTGTTTAAAAAAACCAGACTACCTCTAAGGCATTAGATTTAAGAAGCATTTATACCGCTTGAACAAAAGACTTTTTTTTTTTCTGGTTTTAAGCCCTTTAGTGCTTTCAAGTCTAATTCATTTAAGCAAGCAGATAAAAATATTACTTATTGCAGGGCAGCGTATTTCCAGAAAGATCTAATCAGCATTAGCCTTTCTGATTACTAAGTAAGCAGCTTGTTAAGTATTGATCATAAATTTATGATATCACTTGGATTTAGTTTAGCTTTGCATATTAGCATCAGCTGCTGCGAGATGCAAATACAATAGATTCGCTTTCCTATTGCTTGTCAGAGTATTGTACATGTGCTGCTTCAGTATCCCAGACTCAGATATTGCATTCCTCCCCTGGGGTCTAACAAACAAGAATTTCAAGAGGGCAGAAAATGAAATTCTAGCCCAAGGGAAAACTTTTGATGAAAAAAGTTGCATTGTTAATAGTTTTCATGGAAAATGAGATGAAAGCGGGGATGAAAAAATAATACTGGAGTGGTTTTAGCTCTAAGTGCCACTGAGGGCCTGATGAGAGCTGCAGTTTGTCGTTTCTGAGCCCAGTCTCTTCTGCACACTGGGCTTGCAGTCAGGCTCATGCAAAGCGTGCCTCGCTGGGTGTAGGGTAGGAGGAAGACCGCTGCTCCCCGTGGGCGACGTCAGGCAAGGGAGGCTGCCTGGTAAAACCTAAAATATAATTGAGGAAGAATTATGAAATCTGGATTGACTAAAAATCATTAATTCTATTGGATGTATTCTTTTTCATTACAAGAAGTTCTTTACTCCTGTGGATAGCAGGCGCTTTCCACGAGAACTGCGAAAGCCAGATGCGTCCAACAGAAATGCTGATGGAAATCATTTAGGTCAGCTTTCACAATATCACCTTGTACTTTGAAAACAGCAAGCGAGCCAGCCTTCCTGCTTTACCCAGCAGGAATCGATGGCAGACGGGCCAGGTGGACCTCAGGGCTGGACAGCAGGTCATTTTTAGTGCACAGATCTGCTGCTCGTTGCTTCATCACCAGAAGAGGGAACAGACATAGCAGCGCATTAAAGAGTCACTGCATGCACCACCACGTTCCCTCCTTGAAAGTGAGGAATGGTGACTGCAGAAATCCATCTTTATTGTTCTTGGATTCATTAGGAGCAGAAAACTGATGTGCAAAAAAAAAATCGCACATAAAATCCAAGCAGACCCGAAGTGCCAAGAGACCTTACAGGAGCTCCTGGCGAGGCAGCGTGCGGCTGAGGTAACCAGCTTCTCCAACCTGCTAATTACCTTGCTCCATTTTTCAAGGCAGGGGATAAAATGTCACGATGACATATTTCGCTTTAGCTAATCAATGCTGCGGGCTGCAAAGCAAAAGAAAATAGCCCCATGAATTCACAGTAACCTTCTTCAGAGGCCTTTTGGTTTTTTTATGCTTAGCTGCTGCAAAACAGGAGTCGTTAAGCAATGAAAATGCGGCACTGCGTGCTCCGCTTCTCGTCGCTGCTGGCTGAGCAGCCTTCAGCAGGGGCGCAGCTACCAGCTGGACACTCGGCTGCCACCGAGACCAGACACAGCAGCTGCCTCCCGCTTCTCCGCCAGCTGCGTGGCCGGTGGTGACATCCGTCAGCTGTCAGGCTCCTTCCTCTGCGGTCAGCGAGCAGCGGCAGAGGTGCTCCGAGGAGCACGAGAGCCCCCTTGGGAGTCACCCACCGAGCCCACGCTACGGCAGCGCTGGCACTCGGGGTGCGGGGAGCCGCAGGTGGCGAGGAAGACGCATCAAAGCCATCCGCTGGGTTCATTCGTCCTTCCAAGGGCTGGATGAGTGAACCAAGTCCAGGCTCTTTTTTTTTTTTTCTTTTCTGTTAAATATGGGCAGAGCTTGGGGGTACTCAGGGAGGATGTCCTGTCTCCTCTTTCCCAGAACTGCCTGCTTACCACCGACACAAACGTGCTTTCCCTGCCTCACTGGCATGCACAGACGCTTCTCCCAACCTTTTTCACCAGACTCCCTCTGTGCTCCACACTGTGTTTGTGCTGACAGCAGAAAGCAAGCAAACAAACAGCTTTCCTAGAATAAATTTGACCATAAAAACAAATCTCCATGAAATTAGAAGGTTTTTAGCAAAACTTACTTTTTTAAAATTTATTTTAAAAATAAAATCACTCTGTGGAAAATTTTCCTTTAAAAAAAATAGACCTGTTGAAAAGGAACTGAAGTAATTGATCAGAAAGCAACTAGAATACCAAAAGCTTGTTAGGTGACATGTGACTGGACTATTAAAAAAATAAGTTTATAGCTGTTTAGGAAGGGCCAACAAGAAAAAAAATGATTAGTTTGGAGTATCAATGAATCTGTTTATTTTTATATTCTGTCTTTATTCTGACAGGACACAAGGGTAAACTTAGAAGTCTCTACTTACTAATAAAAATGAAAGAATCAGCATGGGACACACGAGAGGTCTACTACAGGTCGTCTAACAAGGAACATCAGGTAGACAGCTTCAATTTATTGTCTTTTAATATTTTTTTAAGCCATCTGTTGGAGACTTTGGTAGCCTTTTTCCTTTCGCAACAGAAAGCTATGACACAGGCAGGAGGCTCAAGAGCTTCTTGGGACACAATGGCCATGATTTTCTGGAAAGGTAAAGGGAAGAAGGAGTTTCGGAGGATGGGCAGCTCCCTAAAGCAAAAGTATTAAAAGCAGACACAGTTGCTATGCCAGTGTGGAGGAAGAGTAGCAGGCGAGCAGCTTGGCTCGTCAGGAGCTATGCAACAGCCTGAAACTTGAGAAGAATAAGAAAAAGAGGAAGTAGGGCGAGTTCTTCAGGAGAAGCATGACAGAAGACCATAAATTCATAAGGGTAAAATGGAAGGCCAGAGACGGAGAACAGCAACATTAACAGGAAAGTATGTAAACTAATATATCAGCAAGACAATAATGATCACTTCTCAGCGGGAAGGGAGCAGCTGGCACTGAGGATCAGAGCAATTAATGCCGCTTGGCTTTAGTATTCACTGAAAAGGATCCAGCCAGGGCGCGGACGGGCAGAAGAATAACCCTCTGGGAAGGGGCGGAAGAGCTAAGATGGGAGCAGAAAAGGAGCAAAGCAAAGAGTAGTCTGGTAAGGTAGAAAACACCTAAGCATATTTAACTGGCTAGACCTGAGGAAATGCACCCAGGGTGCTCGTCAGAACACCCGGCGGGGGAACACGTCAGAACCACGAGACGTCTTTGCTGAGCACTTGGAGAATGAATGGCATTGGATAATGGGAAAAGAGACAAGCAAGATGTTCATCTCAAAAAAAATGACTGAAATGTCCAAGGATAATAGAGCAAGTGTCTTCAATTTCAGTTCCTAGAAAAGCACTGGAACAAATTACCTAATTATATGTGAACATGCAGTAACCAACCAAGACAGAAAGCAACAACCATCACCAACTTTATAAAAAACAATCACATCAAATCAATTCAGTTTTTAACCCATTGCCATACCAGGATGTAAAAACTAAGAGAAGCTTGGGGTTTTAGGGTTTTTTTTTGAGATTCTTTTTTCCCCTGTTGTTTCAGTTTTGAAGTGGGTTTTTCTTTTCCACATTCAGCTAGGTTTGGAAAGGAGAAATAATCGGTCACTGTGTGAAATGGACCAACCTCGAGGGTCTTTGGGAATACAGGATTTTAACAATGTGCCATGAAATGAGACTGCTTTCATGTTTATCTTTATTTATTTCACACTCACCGTTTCCTATCTGTGGACATCCAGACCACACGAGCTGGCTCCCGACTGTGACGCTAGCCTTACAAAGTATTTCTTTAAACTGCACAGGGTAAGAGTAAGATTTACACAGCACCCTGGGGTTCACAAATGCCAGATGAATGTAAATACACATTTCTGCATGCACATGAAAGTGCACTGCAGTGGCATCCAGAGCTGTTTTAAAAATAATTATCTGCATTAGTCACGGGGTTGAGCAAGGAACGCTTTTATAAAGGCAGAGCTGTGAGCCTCCATCCACACGCAGTGGAGCGTGGGGAGGTGCAGGCAGAGATCTAATCTATTAAACCAGTTGATAAATACCTTACACCACTCAGCATGAAAAATCAAGCTGTGAACTATACAACATATGTGAATTATCTTCTAATTTTATTAGACAGAGGCTCACAGTACAATGTTACTGAGAAGGCAGTAAAGCTTGGGTTGCAGCTCCCCTGAAGTCAGACTCTTTGCTGCACAAATGAACCAGGGAATAGAATGCTTATTGTTGGTACCACAGGTCTTCAAGAGACATCTGCAATTCATTTCGTGGGGAAAAAAAAAATTGTTTGCAAGCTCTTGGACATGAATGCTCTACCTGCTCCTCCAAGTTTTGCCAGACCTTCCTTCATGTAGATCAAAATCTCTTTAGCTAAAACACTCTATCCATCACAAATGAAACACTGCAAGAAAAAGTACTTTTATCAGGATAACTCGTTATTACTAAAGAAAAAACTTTGTAAAGAAAAAACTTTGTAAAAAAACCTACACTCACGCACCCAACATTTGATGCCCTTCCTAAAGGAAAAACATTAGCACAGATGAGATGAGTTGGCTGGGATCTCATGGGACACATCCAAAATGCCCTAAAACCCAGCACAGGGCCATAAATCCAGGGTGGAGGAGTGGGCCATTACAGGTCACCAGCGCCCTTGGGGTGATCTGCCCACCGTTGCCCTCAGTGGCTCTTTTGCATCTTCTCTAAATTGTCTCCTTAGAGAGAGGGGGGTCTCCAAGGACGGGGCACAGCACACCAGCCCCAGGGCAGGGACACGTGGGCCTGGGGAAGTTCAGCTGAGAGGCAGGAGGCCAAGAGACTTTGGGGATCCATGGGAGGAGAAACCTGATGGGTGGCTGCAGGCTGCTCACTGAGATGGAAAGGGGGCAAGGTGCCAGCTTGCAGGCTGCGGTACCAGGCTGGGCAGGTGAGGTACAAGTGGCAGGCGACCCGAGTCGGCGTCTTGGTTGCAATAAGTGATAGGGACATAACAGAGGAAGAAGACACGAATACCTGGAAGTTGTGTACTGTGGTCCAGAAATCTGGCTACTTTCAAGTTATCAAGAGATAGAAAATAATCAGTGAGATTGCTCTCCTTTTACCCATCCCTGTCACGTTACCTTGGCCCAATGCACCAAGTTCCCTGTATCTAAACAAACCAAACAACTGACAGCCACTGGCCACTGAAAAAAACCAAACTGACCTCAACTTTCTAATTGTCCCACCCCCAGTGAAAAGGTTTGTTAATTTTCTCTTATTTAACAAAATCTCTGAATTATCCCTTTTTCCTTTAGCAACCACCTACAACACATACACATAGCTGGTGGCTGCATTGCAGACACCATCTGTTCCAGCACAACAGCAACTCACCCACTTCTACCCACTCGGCATGACCAGAATTTAACACTGCATGCTGTGTGTGCAGGGGAGGCACATGTGTTGGCAGCGATGAAGGAGAGCAAACTAGGATAAGGAAGGGACAGTCACTGCTAGAGGGGGAGTAGGGTGCAGCTGAGACGAACCCGTCCCTTCAGGAGGACACTGAGTTGGCCATACTCAAGAAGGTAGAAAAATAATTCATCGCCGCTGAACCAAATGCTTCACCGTCTTGTAAACTGCTTAGTCCTGATGCAGCCACACAACCCTGTTGCTTCCTTAGCACCAGCTACAGCCAGTAATACAATTGTCTTCAGTGTGAAACTTCTCCGGCACAGAACTCCACAGAGTATTTTTCCACAAGTAGGGCATCCCATGGAACACGTGTAAATCATTCTGGGAGCTGGCATCATCATCCCTGGCACGGACAGAGGACCGCAACTTAGCCTGCAAGTCCAGCTCCCTTATCTGACAGCTTTGCTCTGTGGCTGAGCACCACACAGTCTCTGCACCTAACCTTACCCATTTGGGGAACAGATATAAATAACTGCTTCTCACACTACGGCAAACCAAACTTTGCTTGGCAACATGACACAAGACGTTCACAGTACCTTGTCCATTGGGGGCTATAAAAAAAATGTATTCTCTTTTGCAAAAGTTCAGCTATTCCTACCTTTTTTTTTTCCCCTCTTAAATAGGGAATACAAGAAGGCTAGCAAGATTCTTGCATTAGAAAAGTAGATTTTCTTTTTTTCTGGTATGAACTTTTTAAAAAATCAGTGCAGTTCCATCAAGATCCTGTTTCCATGAAGCAACAGGATCACTGTGAGAACAAATTTTTTGCCCAGGGTTTCAATTATCTTTCCAGAAAGGACTCTGCACTATGTGGGCTTCCTCTCAAGGCACGTTGCCAATGCTTTACTTCCAGTTTCTATGACTTCCTTACTTGCTATACCTGGATAATCCACACAATATTGTTCCCTTTGCACTTGGATGCTCAGAAACCCTCTCAGTTCACGTGGCTCAACTTCTGCTCCTAAAATGTCTGCTGAAATGATTTGTGGCATTATTTCTATTATTTAGCAGTTATTAAAACAGAGTACGTTTTCATGTTTCTGTATTTAGACTGACTAGAAGGAAGATGTCATACACCTGCCTACTTATATACCATCGTTTGGTTGATTGTGCAAATATAAACCATTTTGTCTCTCCCCTGAACTAGTTTGAAAGCCCTTTGGAAGTGGGATTGCATTTGATAGTTATTTGCATGGCATCAAGTGCCCTAATTGTATCATCAGATGATAAACTTGAATAATAATTGGTCTGATTAAGGAAACAAGACATGATATGTAAGTCAATCTTTTTAATTATATGCTGAATGTAATCATGGCTACATAAAGTATTTTATTTTTCCTATTCTCTGCCATCTAAACTCCCTCATATACCAGGAAACCACTTTTCTAAGTCATTAGCCTTAAAAAGTCCTCAATCTACATAACCTTGTAATGACAAAAAACCAAACAGTTTACACAGATGGCAATAAAGCAAGCAACATTCAGTCTTAATTGAACAGGGAAATCTATGAAAGTATTGCACGAATTTGCAAAAGCAAACGCTATGCATATAAATAAAACCAGGTTATATACAGATTTTTTCAATAGTTTGAATCAAGTTTTTATTTTAGTACAAAGATTACTCTGGCACAGTAGAAAAAAGCACTCCTTATTCATACATTATTTATATTACCTGTATTGCCATAGTCATTGCAGACTCCCTCCTTTATAATTCTGTTTACAGTTGAGATGCCTTCTCTGCCCTTTTTGGAGCTACTTTTGTTATTCACTTTTATGTTTTATTTTTTTAATATATATACACACTCTTCCTATCCCCTCAACAGAGAAAGAGACAGTGTTTGAAAGTGATGCCATTTAAGCAAATCTTGAAGACTCCCCTTGTATAGCAGTTGTTAAGATGGAGTTTCTTAGTTACACAGCTTAGGAGCTTGAAACTATTTTCCCCTTTTATAACCAGGCCAGTTCCGAGTACTCACTGCTGTATCTGTCAAGTTGAGTAACAGAGGACAAACAGGAAAACAACGATATGACCTGCATCATGCCATGAAAGAACAGAGGGCTTTACAGGAGGAAGAAGCCTTCCCACTCCCAGGGGGAGCTCGGGCTGGCTGTTGCACCCCCTGCCACAGGGACTGCAGCTGAACTGCCTGTTTTCCGCAGTAAAAATCTAAGGGGAGTGCAGAGAAGGAAAAGGAGGGAAAGCTCCTTGCAAATTGCCATCCTCCTGCTTCTGCAGAAGGTCTAATCACACTTTGGTCCTGCAGGCCTTCCGTGTAGAGCCTAGGCTCTGTTCAGTCCTACCTTTACTTGAGCTGGAAGTTCTGTTTCTCCTCAGTTCCTGCTTTACTCTTCAAGAGCAGGCACGTTAAGCACTGCGTAAGGAAGAGCTCCTACAGGGAGGTGGTACATTCCCAGCTGCGTGCCGGAGCCAGCGAGAGACTCTTGCCCTTGCTCCGACATCTTTGATGCAGCAAGCAGAGCTACAGAAGTAGCAGACGTGCAATATCACAGTAAATTTACTGCGACCAATTCTCACAGATGTCAGAAATGACATTATTCAAAATGCAAGTGTTCTCAGCAACCAGATTTCTGAGGAACACCTAAGCAACAGGAGTAGATATTCTTGTAATAGTATTTCTCAAACTAAACAAAAAGCCCAGCAGCACAGGTGAAAATAACACAGCGGTGACTCTTCTGAGCCACAAATGGTTCCTGTCTGGATTCCAAGTATCCTCAAAGCAAAAGGCACTGCAGTTTTTAGCATGTAACCAGAAGGCTGGAGTCACTAAATCCTTTTAGGCTAAGTACTATACAGATGCAAGTTGGCCCCTTTTGAAACCAGCAAGATCATGCTAACTTGGAATCTGTATAAATGAATGCAAAGCTGAAGAGCTATACCACATTTGTACTACATTTGTACTAATTCTTCTGAACATGCATGAGCAGAGCTATCCAGGTTAGAGCTGAGGACCCACATACTCAAAAAGGGTAATAAATTGCTTTGTAGTTTGCAAGGAGTAATATTCAGTATTTAATTTCAAATGAGAATTTACCAGGTCTAAAAGCTCAGGGCTTTTGTCCCAACACAGGAAGCTCCGAAGGCCAAAGTTAAACTTAAGTAGGATGAAATTCATCAGCAATCAGTACTCCTCTGGTATTCTGTGGGGTACACTGACGTATACAGGGCTGTGTTTCACACACCCCTCCATCTCAGTATTCCCATCAGCATTACCAACACCTTAGCCCACACTGCCACGTGTGCCAGTGCAACCCAAGAGCCCCTGGCACAACTACCAGCTGTGCTTGACACACAGAGCCAGCGTGCAGGAAACGCTTTCTATCAGTGCCAAGTAATTTATTTTTTAACCTGTAACTGATGCATGGAAGAACGAAAGGCTCCCATTACGGACAATGTTGCATCTTCTGTGGGTGGATGGTAAACTCTGTGAAACAGGAAAAATAAATCAGAATACCTCTGCTTGAAAATACGGGGTGTTTCAGGTGCCAGAGCTCCCCAACAGCAGTGTCAGACTAACACACCAGACTGCACAAGAGTTAGATTGAGTCCGGCCTTTTAGCACACTCCAGTGAAAGACTGATGTCCCTCATCCCTGGACACAGACCTGGGAAACTGAACTGGCTCTGAACCCAGAGATCAGCAGCACTGATCTCAGTCTCTCCAAACACTTCTCAGTTATTCTCACACGGTTTGTTCTTTTTAACAAATGGAAAACTTTGAATTTTGTCATTCAAATCAAAAGACAAGCTGTCTTAGCAGATCAGTTTTTGCACATGCTACCATTGCATACTTATTTTTTAGGACACGGAAATAAATTTAGTTACATTATACTAGGACTGACCAAAAAAGGAATTTAATCCCAAATCAAGATGGAATTGAATATTTTATAATTTTTATATTTGTTAAAATATTTTGAGTATTGTAAGGAACTTAAACTAAAGTGAGTCATTGCTTGAAAATTTTTATATCACTGAGATATGGACCAAAAAGCTATACATTAAAATAATACTTATATTGGGAAATGCCAGTTTGACACATATATTCCCAATTGTCTTTGCCTGACATGAGTTACATAAAGACACCTCTTCCACACTCCTGGCTTCCTGGCGGAGCACCCCGCTCCTCTGTGGGGTTGCCGATACCTGAAGGATTTTAAAGGATTGCCTTGGGCGTAGGAAGCGACTACCTTGGCGCTGTGCATTAAGTCTGAAATCAGACTTAACACCAGGCACGTTAAGGCCCTTGTCTCCCCAGTAACAATCAGCTGGGCCAGTCTTGACAATACAGCCAGAGGCATGGAGTCTGCTTCTGCCTTATCTCTTCCAAAAGGCGCTTCTGCATCTCACCCTGCTAACAAACTGTGAAGACACTGGTACATCTTCACAAAATCTATTTCATATGGATTTCCAGCAAAACCTTCATCTTGGTAGCTTTCCATGCACCTATACGAGATTCTAACCTGCATGCATATCCCATGTCCGAGCTTTCTGGGTGTTTTTTCCCTTGTACTTTCTTTCACCAAGATTTCACTGGATTCGTAGCTTCATCATGAAGGATTATTGGCCTCAAGCTTAAAAAGACTAATCAGTAGGCAAAGCCACATCTTGTAAACAGCAGAAAGTGCTTACTAACAACCATCCCAGTTCTTAACTGAATCCCAAACATATTTTAAGGTCAATGCTCTATCCATCTGGTAGCGTTGGATTCAATCTTCAATGTGTTTTCTATTTTGAAACTTATAAACTTGCATTTTACATACACACGTAAACAGAAATAATTCGAGAACAGCATCACTGGGCTCTGGTTTTTAATGAAAACATCACAACCACCCTAGAGCAACAGCGGGCGTAGGAGATGTGACTACCCGGACACCTCTGCGGACTACCGTGAGGTCACAGGAAATCCCAAAAGGAAGGGCAGTCTGCACATATTATACATAGGAGTAAAAAAGAAAATCTGTACTCAAACAGTTGTTAACATGGCCTTGTAAAACACCGGTGCAAAGGTTTATTGGTCTAATTCATCAAAACAATCCTCTATTATAAAATTGCTACAACTGAAATACTCTTAAGAATTTGTAGCTTACTTGGTTGCTGTACTTCTCCAGCAAACTCTTTATGAAAGTCACCCACTGTATCTATACGGAGCAGACACTTTCCATACATGTTTGCTTGCCTAGATAAAATTCAAGCCATGTGTGATTTTTTTAAAAGGATTAAAAAGGTCAGTAATTTTTTTGTGCAAGCCATTTTCTTCTTGAATAAAGTCACAGTAAAACCATATAGCCAAAAATGCTTTATTTCACCACCAGCCATATAACCAATATGCATAAAATGGTGGCTGTAATATTTTTGTTCAAAACAGTTCCAAACCCCAAGAAAACTATTCTGAAAACATTAGCCAATACTTTATTCCTATAAAAATAAAAAAGAAAACAGATACATTCATTTCAAGAAGTGTCTACATTTTTAAACAATAAATTAAGCTTCGTAATATCAACATCGATTTACATTTCAAATGATTTAAAAGAAAAGTACAGCTTAGGATACAAACTAAACTGCTTCCCTACCTTCCAAATACATCAAATGCATTCTTTAATTTCCTTTAATGCACTGGCACCTAAGATTTCAGAAGAAGAAACTATAGAGTGCTACAGAAACAACTGTTTAAAAAAAAAAATAAAATAAGAGCCAGAGTCATTGAATGGATATTATCTTCCAAGCTTTTTCTACATCTCTGACCAAACTGCTAACTGAATGTACATGAAAAGACAAACTTTGTAACTAGAATAGTGGAATCTTTTGCAAAGCTTGCAAAAAAACCCCCAACCCCAAACAAACCTTTGGCTTTCCCAACTGTTATGTAATTTATTCCAGTACTATTAAGCACATCTCCGTATCAGTTGTAATGAAGGTCAGTTTTAACCAATACACCATTTAATATTATGAATGCCTAGCAGATTTTCAAAGCCTTGATAAGACTGCCCCTCTTATTTATCTTGTATCCCTCTATTAGGTTACACAATGGAGTGTGAAAACCTAAACAAATTATGTTTAGTACTCACTGCACAGGTCACTGGAATGTAAGTATTGATACTTGTCATTTATTTCGCAAACTCTGGATTTGAAATATACTTGCATTTGAGCGCATATAGTAATTCCTCACCTGATTTCTATAGACAGTAATTTAATTTCTATTAAAAACTAGGAAAAACAACAGTTCTACCAGGTTTTCATTCATGTGTGCGAAGCTCTGAATTAGAAGGGCACTGATCAAGAATAACTCCACTGCCACCACGCTAACCTGCTGCTTAATTGAAACCAGTGAAGCCCATAAAAATTAAAACTGCTGGTCTGAGCATTTTTTCCCTAGAATGAATGTAGGGCTTCACTGTTCTCACAAACTCCTATAGATACACTTGATCGAACTTTAAACTGGACTGCTCACGTTAGATAACGCAAGTAACAACCCCACCAAGGTCCACACAGACTGCTGATTTACTGAGCAGGCTTTCAGTCTCTTCGCTAAGGAAGGCAGCCCTTTCTCCTTCCGCTCCGCAGCAAGGACTTCTGAACCAGGATTGCAACCAACCCTTCGCAAGAAAGCTGAGAAATTAATCGGGCAGTTCGGTCAATGCTGAATTTTCTGTGCTGCAGTGGCCATACTGTTTACTAGTTGAGAACTAGTTTGGTTTATGACTACTTAAGATGCAGCCACAGCAAAGAAGGGTACTCAACTCTAGCAGCTTGCTTTCTTTACAGAGAAGCCATTTTTTCCCTTGTACAAGGTATAAACATGTTTTGTATAGATTTTGGTAAATAGTCCTTCCCTTACTTGAAGATTCAGATTTTAATGTGCTTTTTTTTAAAGCATCAATTCCAGCTTAGCACAGGAAGACTTCCCGATGCTTGGGAGAGCAAGCTCCAGAAGACTTCCTATTTAGAAAACGGTTATTCTGTAGAAGGCTGATAGAAATAGGATGCTAGACTGATTTTAGCTGGTAACCGATCTCAGGTAAAGGATTTATACATCTAGCAAAGCATCTGCTTCCTCTCAGCATGTGTGGCAACCTCATTAGTTACCCAGCCACATTCAGGTACCATTTCTGTCTCAGAAAAAGACACCAAATGAAATGATTTTTAGAAGGAAAAGATTTCAGTTTTGTTTACTGTCATTTAAAAGCACAAAACAGTAATGAGGAAAAAGTTGAACTTAAAATTATTTTCTAGGCCAGTTTGACAAAAATTAAATCCCATCAACAGTAGGGCTTTTTAGTAAAGAAATTGTTCCAAGAGAAATGATGCATTTAAAACAGAGAAGTGTTCTGCAAAGGGAAAAAAAAAAATCTTGCATTTCCTACCCCTATACCTCAACTGTTAAAATATTTTCATCCTCACAATTTGATTTTTTTTTTCTTCAATAAAACCAGGTCTAATCCGAATAAAACATTTCCTACATGCTTTTTTCAAAACATCTTTATGATTTTTACCCCTGCTAGCAGCACTGTTTAAATTCAGAGAGAAGCTCAGTTCAGGCTGGTCTGAACCCCACATTGCACCTTCAGCTGGTGTAACTAACACCATATCTTAAGCAACAGCAACATCACTTGGCCTGACAATGACAAAGCCAGTTTTACAGTCGTGGAAAACCTCAAAGTGTTTTTAAAAGGTAAAACAATGACAGGTCAAGAAATGATATCATGAAAGCTAAGAAAACAGAAGTTGAGCAACCATCAGTAAACTGAAGTGTTTCATTACTGTCTATTAAAATCATTGTTTTAATATTTTAAATAAGAACTTCATTCAATTCAAAACCTGCAGCTAAGTTCAAAATCATACATAATCTAAGACTATTATCCAAGTAGTCTGCAAGAAAATTAGGAGAGTCAATAAAGGCACATCTCCTCCTCATTTCCAAAGCTACCTCTTAAGATGAATTTGTGTTTAAAAAGAAAAAAAGACAGTAGTTACTAGTCTCTTAACTACAGCCAAAACTAAACAGTGTCAACAGTCCACACAATTTTCCCATGATATTCTTGGTCCTTAACAATCGACGAGTGGTCAGATCAGACCACTGCTGTCACAGGGCTAGTCTGAGCTGAGAAATGATTAAGTCTGTCAATACCACACGCTACTCCTTTTCATTCAGAGAAACTTACTTTTTTTTTTTTAAGACAACAAATTTCAGTGATTGTGGATACTATCGTTTGAAGCTTGTGCAGCTGGACAACTGGAACATCAACTATGTTAAAGTACACTAAAACTAAATCATATTACATTAGATTTCTGTATTTAACTGTTAATATAATTCTATTGTTAAAACAGACAGTCATCTGAGATGGCTTAACACTATCAGTGTCAGAACTTCAATGCAAGAGAATCCATTTAATCAAAACATTATGTTTTATATAATGAATTAAACATTTACTTGGCTTTCAACTGCCTTTGAATAAAGTATTTCATGACACAACTTTACCTTCTATATAGCTTCAATTAATAAATGCTTTTAACCAAGTAGACTAATTGCAGGTTACCAACTAAAATACAAACACTTCCCAGCGCTCATTCTTTCTGGAAAGGCTTTATGCGAATGAGTAAAATAAACCTGCACTTAAATGCTACATTTCAGAATATAACAATAAAGCCATTAATAGTGAAATAACCATATTTCCATTTTAATTGATTGAATATAAACCATGCGTGTCTATTTTCAAGATTCTCAATCAGTGGACCATTTATGCATTTAGTCTGACACATAAGAACACCATATACAGGGAAGGACTTTTGTTGTAAAACAGTATCATATTATGCTTATAATAAAGCAAATGCATAGCTCATTAGATATTTCAGAACTACAGTTCTTCTGAAATATATATATTTTTAACCAAGTATTGGGTAGTAGAAGAAATTACGGAAAAAAGAGAACAAACTATTAAAAAATGAGTGCATATGAAGAGCTGTTGCGGAATTCTTAGGTACATTTTGATTGCATATAATTTAGTACCAACACCTAAAAGATGGGATTATTGAAAGCAAAACCCTGGATTACAAACTAGTTTTTCTCTTTTTTTTTTTTTGCTAAACACCACCACTATTCCAGGTTTGGTTGTATTTTAATGATTCGTATTTCATGCAACCTGTTAAGCAGAAGGCATTCATGGTTTATGGCACCATTTTTCTTATTTTCAATACATGGTAAGATCTGTCCCTCCCATCTCCGCCTCTGAAGTGTTCCCCTGTAATATTTCTGAAGACACTGAACAGGCTTTTTAGTTACTTCTGTATCAAAAATAAAGCCACTTAGTTAAAATTTGCTTAATTCTGAAGAATAAGTGTTAGTTTATTTCACAGTGATGAAAACCTCAAAGGCTTACTACTCCCTCTCCATCCACCACCATGCTAGAAATTTTGAATACTTATTGTCACAATCACACAAGCACAGGCAAAAATTGAGGTTTAACTGTTTATGAAGGTTATAGAGAACCTTGACTTCACAGCATTTTCTGCCTTTTGTCAATTGCTTGACAGTTAAAAATTTTGTGTTAGGAGTTTTAACTCCTACCCAAAAAAAAAGTAATCAATCAACTCTGTGCCTTTTTAATTTCCTAATTATTGTGGTAACAAAAGGCAGCATTAAGAAGATGTTTTCGTAATTATGCTTTCATTGCAAGATCAGATCTAAGGCATACATCATTCAGTGCAAAGTCATCACACACTACATAGAGAAGACAAAAACCCCTTCATTCTCCCCAGTGGACCCTACAGGTACATGTGCAAAACCCAGCAAGACTGAAATAAAGATGGACACAAGGTACAAGATACTTGCACAGTTAATATTTGCTCTATGGTTTACAAAAAAAATAAATCAAATATTACAGACGTTACTATTTTTATAGCTTTGAGTAGTCCCTCAGTGTCCAGCAATTTCAAACAAGTTATTAAAATCCAGGTAAGAGTTCACAAATGGTATAATCGAAATCACCTAAGTTTACCAGAACAAGAGCAGCATTTGTTGTCACAATATGACCATCATCATTTAAACACACACATATTAATGTAAGTGAAGCCTATACCATGTATCTTGAGACTGGAGTTATACGAGGAATAAATTTACAGTGTTTTGGTAAATACATATTCAATATGAAGAAACATAAATAGCGTGAGGAATACAGCAATAACCTTGAACACAAATAAACCAAAAGTTTAATTAAGTACTTCCATGAAAGAAACAGATGTCACAAAGAGATGCTTTACGTATTTTCTGACTATTTATTTTCTTGCCTTTTTCCTCCTTGCCTTTTTCACTTCTTGACAAACTATTAATTGCAAGTCATGCCAACTGCAAGGGATGACTCTGAGACCTGGGCACATCAAAACTTAAAAAAGAAAGAGATGTTTTGACAGAAAGGCACACACATAAAAGGGAGGCTTTTATTAACCACCCAGCAGGCACAGATTCTTTAGCACTCACTGCTCCTCATGTGGGAAAGAGCCACTAGCTTTTCTCACTGCTCAATATTCAAACAGCAGCAGGCACCCTGCACTTGTACAACACTTTTCCACATGCATTTTTCAAAAAAATTTCCTGAGCAACATGTGCATGTCCAGTATCATTTTACATCTGAAGTCACAGACAGATTAAGCGACGAGATGCAGTTTAGCAAGTTAAGAGTGAACCAGAGTTACAGTTTCTTGCCTTCCAACCTGTGCCTAATCAAGCAAGAGGATAATGATCCAAAATAATACAAAAACGTCAGTGAAAGTGAAATCTGGAATACAGTTTATAAGAATGAGCACAAATCTAATTACTCTTCAACCTAACAAAGCCAAGAAGCTTTCCATGTTGCCAATTACATGGCATGTTCCAATTAAAACTCTTGATCAATAAATAGTAACCAGGTATCTTCTTTACCTATAGCTAATAATGTAATCTTAAAGGAAGGATCAAGCCTGTAGAAGACAACAGTCAGCAATTTAGCACATCCTACATTCACTTTTCAGCTATCTCCTGGCGAAAAAACATAGCCTTCTGGTAACATGAGATATGCATATTGTACAGCTGTGGCAGTTTCTACAATGAAACTCCAGATATAACTGATAATATCCAAAATACAAACCATAATTCTAAAATATACCTGAATATGTGTGTGTATATATATATAAAGAAAATTATCTAATTTTCTCTTTTATACACATATAAACATCTGGCTAATATGCCCCATAAAAATTTTTCCTTATTTAGGACTGATCTTTTAAATAATAGTTTTAAACAGTCCCTTAGAATATTTTTTTTTAACGCTATTCAAAAATGAAGAACTATGTCAGGGTAACCAAAAAGCACACACAAAATAAATTAACATCATACAAATGTGGTTATATTGTTCAGAAAGTCCAATTCTCCCATTTGAAATGAAATGGAGACCAGTGTACCTTAGGGTGAATTTTTCATCTTTATACAAATTCATTCTCTCTTTCCATGTAAACCCTCATGTGAATTTAGCTGCATCTCCGTAAAGCAAGAAACACAGTAAATCCACAGCACTCTTGCAAAAGGGAGTTGTGTTTCACTGGATAAGAGCAGTTTTTGCTGAAGCGCAGCAAATCAACATTTTATCACCATCTGAACACTAGCAACACCTGTGCCCTTGTAAGCTTCACACCTTGAATTAGCAGCAACATATTTGATGGGTTCAGTAGTAATTTTTCTTCCAGTATTGGATTAGACTACTCTGCATATACAGTAAGTCAAAAGTCTAGTACTTGTGTGCAACATTAATCCACATTTACACCTAAGAACTCATAAATACACACGGAAACAAAGGTGACAGAGAATTAAACCTCGTTTTAAGCTAAAATGTTTTCAGTCCACGTACAGAAAGCAGTGAAAAACAAGTATAAAGGAGATGGACAGCAGAAACAGAAGAAAAGGAATACAATAACTAAAACTGTAAGAAGTAGATCACTGTAAAAAGGGCAAGTTGCAATTAAAATTGATCATCAGAAGATGCAGACTATACTCTCTGCATAAATGCTTAAATGCAACATTATTTTGCACATCACATACAGTAGATGTGATTTCTAAGAAGCATATTATAACAGCTGGTGTACTAATAGATTTAGGGTAACTGAATACTTAATTTCTCCAGCTCTTAATGTACAGTAGTTATGCAGTAGCCTTTAAAGCTCTTCAGCAGCCTTATAGAAGTCAAGGTTACATTTCCATAAATATTTAGTGTCCCAGTAAGAAAGCTACAAATATTCACCTTCATTGAACTTTCATACAAAGATATTAAATACCTTCTCAAGCTGAACCATTTCAATACTGTGAGTTTTCTTTTTGCTGTTTCAAAGGAAACACAAGGACCTTTCTAACTTCCAAAGTTAAGGGTGTTTTAAGGCAGTAAAAGATATGTATTAAGGTTTCCATGATTGTTTATGGTTGTCTATGTGAATAAAGCATATTACACACAATTGCTCTTATATATTTATCTACATGACTGCATTATACTGTACATGATTTAGCAATCTTCTTGAGAAATTTAAAGTGCCACAGCTCAAATGTGCTCATCTGTCTTTTCATGGGCTTCTAGTCCATTCTAGCTGCTTTCAGAAACAAGCCCTTGCTTTACTTAAGGAGCAGTCTTTTTAAGGGAAAAAAGAATTCATCCTTCGCTGCTGCGCTAACTGCAATCCAGTGGTCGAACCAATCCTTCTTTGTAAACACGAAGAATAGCTTCACAAACAAATTTGTATTGGCTCTGTACAAGAAAAAAGAAACAAAAAAATTTATGGACGATTAGTGAAACTCCGGATTATGCAGTAGTATTGAATAGCACTAACAGTCTCACTGCTTCCTTTTCTCCTGGACAATGACAGGAGAGGAGATACAAAGATCGAAGGAGAAAATCCAACTCTCAAACCTTGCCAATCCTGCAGCTACATATTACTGGGAACTTTTAAGTTACAAGACCAAAAATAGATTTAAAATTACCATATATATAGGTCCAACTTCCTTGCTAAAAACTTCTTTTGATTTTTTAAAAAACACCTACACTATTGCAGAACTTGGAGTCACTTTATTTTCAATTTGTGATCAGAGCACACATCTCCTTCTGTAACAGAATGGGATCAAAACCTTTGGATATAATATTTTTGAAGAGTAACAGCCTCATTAATTCTTCTGTCACCCAACATTTTGAGCTCATTCAGGTCTTATAAAGTCTTCACAAATTAGATTAGTGTTTCTTTTCTGAATTATGCTATTACAAGAAGTATTTCTTCCATGATCTTGTGAGGTACCTCTTTGTTTAAGGCAATTAGCCTGTGAGTCTCTTTCGGAATAGTGATACAGGGAGACATTAGCAATAGGACTGGGGCAGAACTTAAAAATCCATGTAGCCTGAATAAATTTTTATGACTAACACAAACCTGAGATGATGGAAATTTAAAAGAACTTAAAGATCAAAGCATACCTCTCCTCTTCTCCCCAAGTACTTTTCGCTGTTGTCAAAATCCCAAAATGACCACCTTTTGCCAAAACTCCATGTCATATATTCAGAGAAGCGCAGCTTCTCATTTTTTAAATCCCTTTTTACATCTTTGAAATCTTTTCCTAGCTGCCCTTGTATGTCAGCTCTCATCAGCTCTCCAAGAGCATCTGGAAACACTCTCTCAACATCTCCCAAAGGACAGGGCTAAAAGACAACATTTGGACTCTGAGGGACCTTAGGCTGCATTTAAATACCAGTAGTTAGGACTGTTATTCTTGCCCCTAACCTGCAATAAATTTTCTCTTAAGTACAGAAAAACTTAAGGAAAACTGGGGGATGGAAATTAATTTCCTGCATCTCAATTTTCCTGCCTTCTCTTTCAACCCTTCAGTCAATTACTCCCACCTTCAATATCACTCTGTTCTTTTGTCTTTATTTCTTAATTACCTTGACTTTTATCTTCATTGTTATTGTCATTTGCGTATTTCTACTGCCTGAACAAGCTAAGTGTGATATTTAGCTCTCTGTTCAATACTTCTGTTAACTTGTGCGATCAAGTTACTGAACAAATAAGAACGAGCACTTCAGCATTGCTTCCTCTGACTCAGACTCTGACTACTTGTTTTCTTTTATCTGTTGCGGTATTTCTACTGCTCACTCAGCTGATAACTAGTTCTATTATTTATGTCCTAAAGCACTGCTTTCTGTATTGTTTAGTATCTTTAATTTATCTTTAATGGAACATAATGGTTAATTTTTATTCTTTTTTTAATTTTGTTTTTAAATGAAAGGCCATACAGTTACACAAAATTTTGTTGTAGCTTTATTAATTTTGGCTGAAGCTTTTGCTTCACTGTTGCTGCTGACCAAATTACAGGTCTTTGAGAAACTACAGCTTTCATGTGATTAACAGCAGACACTAAACTGATGAGTTAATACCTCTGATGAGTCCATTCTCACTTACTTAGTCTGATATTAACTCACAACATGAATCTGGCTATGTGTGTCATAGAATTGGAGCACAGATGCAGTCCCCACAGGGCAGTTGCACATACTTTGGGCAAGGCTATTACAAATGAACAATCTCTAATGGCTTCTCCCAGAAGCCCAAAGCTGACTATCAAATATGAGCAGTGGGGCTAGCTGGAATGCAGGCATGGGAATGCAATAGAGCACCCAGGATAGATCAAAATGTTAACGTGCATTTCTCTGGTATTCTGTTTTCTCACAGTTGAGTGCTCGCTTCTGCGTCTCATTTACAGCACAGTTTGCCAGTTCTGCTCATTGGCTTTTCATATCTGCATACTTCAGAAATAACAAGTGAATTTAGTTTCACAGTATTGCTGCTACAGATCATCCCTCTCCTGATTGTGCTGATAGCGAGCTGTGGAACACAGCAAGCAAGGTGAAGAATCCTATTTCATATACTCAGTTTTCCACACTCGGGGTCTGGTTGTCAGTGTATTTATTACCATTCCCCATATTCTTCAGTTAAATCAACAGTGCAAGGACGATTCCTGCTGATTTCTGTTGTAACAGGAGGGACTGGGCCTTCTGGCAAGTTGAAGTTTACTTCAGATTCTTCTGTCTGATTCTCAAAAAGATGACCACCTCCAGAAAGTTTAAACCTGAACTTGCTCAGTTCATTTTAGAAACCGAGGGGCGTAGATGGCTACAACTCCTGAAGTCAACATTCAGCTTCCTTAAATTTAAGATGAGTGTTTCTCATCCTTTGTCATAAGATCAGCTTCCATTTCTGCAAGGAACAGGCAGAGGACTATTGGGACTACTCTCTCCTCAACCATACAGTCCCGATGTGTTTCCAGAGAACGCGCTCCTACTGCAATGAATGACCAGAGTCCCAGCAGCATGCATGAACAATCTCGGCTCAGGGCATTCTAATGTCACACAAGCAACTGCAGTTCCTGAGACTTTCACACCCTTTGATAACACAAGACTCTTCCCCCTTCTAGTCAATCATAATGCCAGCTCCTGCAGTCATTAAACTGTTAATGAATATAAATTGTTTTCTCAAGTTACCTTCTTCCTTCCCTTGTTCAAATGGAAACCAAGGCATTTTCTTTTGAAGGTGAGACAGAAATGCCCAATTCAGCTGTTGACATTGTGGGTCTAAACTCCTTTACTTCCATTTGTTACAGAGCAGTTAGCTCTCAGATAACTCACACTTAATATTTTGTCATTCAACCTCTAGTGAGGAAAGCAGAGCCTCCCATCCTTCATCCTTGGTCTCTAACATCAATATGTTCTTTTCCAACGCTGACACAAAATTGCCCTCATGGTGTCAAATTGTCTGAATCATTTCCATCTTAAAATCACCTTCTTTCATTTTTCAATTATTGATACTAGCCAACTTTTCCCAAATTTCATTCTTGCCCTTTGTTTTTCCAAACTGGAGTAGTGGCACAATTTAAAGAAATACATATATTGCTCCTATCGAATTTCTACTCCTAAGAGGCCTCTTGAAAAACCACTTCCTCTATTCAAACAATAACACAAAAAATTTAATTTTACCTTCAGTTTAATAACTTCCTATAATGCTTTGTACTAGAATGAAAAGCAAAAAAATAATCTAGCTTCTTGCAGAGAATTTAGACAAAGGACCACGAACAGATGATTTGTGCAAGTCTGACTGTGCATTCTAACTACTTGCAATGTATAGAAATCAATCATCTTTCAACAGCAAGGTAAGAAATATTTACAAAAAAGTTAAATACACACATCACAAGCAAAGTAGCCTTTGTCATCGCGCTATGTTATGCTAAATGTAGGAAGCATGAAACATAACAGCAACTGAAGACTCATACAACTAGATAATTTAAAAAAATTTTGGATCTGTTTTAAAACTGGACAAGTGCAGTATATATACAGAAAATGAGGCTTCCTCTTCATCACTTACTGATGTTTGCACCATCATAGCTCGCTGGTCTCGCATTTTTCGTACAATATCCAGTGGATAAACAGGTTGGTTTCTTTCAATTAAGCACATGGCTGTTTCCATAGTGACCAATACACCAGTGCGACCGATTCCAGCACTGTGAAATGTAACAGAAAAATAGTCTATAAAATTAGATTTTTGCAATGCACCAGATTCATATCATAGTCTTAACACTAGGATGCTAAACAGCCTTAGAAATTACAGGAAGATCTTAATAAAATTAGAACAGAGTGCAAAGCTGATCTTTAAAGCAACTTCAGTAATATTTCCTGCCAATTACTAGAAAGAAAAGAATTTTTATATAAATAAAGCTAAAACCTGACAAAGAAAATGGATTTTTAACAATTATAACTGCTTACAAATCTAAATGTACTGGTTTAGTATTTTTGACTAAAAAAAGTAAGCGTAAATTGACTGCTTTTTGACAGGCACTTGAACAGCAGAAAAAACCCCCCCAACTTTGTAGTACCATTCAAAATTAGGTTACAACAGTGGTAGAGCATAAAAATGGAGAACAACTTACATTGCAGATTATCAGCTGTGATAATTACATGACTAAGCCATGTCACCAAAAGGTTGCAGGAGAAAGGGAGAGAAAAGAAACTAATCTTTTAGATTTAACACCAGTGCTTCTGTCTTCAACAGTGAAGGCTGATATTGCACAGTGTAACTTTTTCATCTAATTCAAGGAATCTCCTGTCTTGCAGACAAACTTTTCAAAGCAAATGATTAATCTAAGGCTGAAGCAAATCTATAACTATAATTTTAAAACAGAAGTACCTGCAGTGAACAAGGACTGGCTCATTCTCTACTCTCTTTGGCCTCATACAGGTCACAAACTCCAAGAAGTCCATGGAGTCATCAGGAACACCATGATCAGGCCAAGCAACGTACTGGAGATGGGTGACGGTGTGTTGTTGTTCTGTCTAAAATACAGTAAGGTTTTTAAAAAGTGTTCAGTGTTAGGACTCCTGTATTGATGTTTACTAAATACAAGTCATACTTCTCACAGTAAGCATATTCTGCAGATCCTATAAGATGCAAATGATGTAGAAAATGTTTGTCATTTTAAAATTCAGAGTAAAGTATAAACATGTAATTCCCACAAAGCATGCAAAAGGCATTTTCTAAATAAATGAGGTATCAAGTTTAATTTCTGTGATCTAAACAGATTTTATTTTTTTGAATTTATTGACTGTTGACCTATCATACCTTGACATCAATGATTCACCTGACGTAAAATGCTTCAAGACTTCTGCATAATAGTACTATATATATATATATAATAGTTTAGAACAGGTTGGAAGAAACAGCTGAAAAAAGCAGAAGAACTATTAAGAACTATCAAAATAACAGGGCCTTGGGAATACACAATCTATTCTAAATATGTATGCCTGTGTACTTATAGATTCAGTCGTAACATAGTTGCCTGCAACATTTGCTAAATCTGGTTTCTGTTAGAAACAACATATATACTGTTCATACATACATGTTCATTGTACATATACGTTCATTGTAGATATATGAGAGACTTCTGCACAACCCACAGAAGGATACTTTTCTGTATGGAAGCAATTTCATTAGTTAAAAGATTCTGTTGCAGGAAGAGCTCTTTTTTCATTCAATTATACCTAAAAAAATGTTTTTACAGAAGTTCTTTCAGTTCAGCTTGTTGTTAGCTTTGATTATGAAATCACTCAATCATCTTCACATTGAGACTGGGCTCAACTGCTATGTTGTAGATGTAACTGATGATTAGGGTGGGAAGGAAAAAAACCAAAGACACTCCTGAGCTCTGCTGCATCATGCAATGAGGATCTCACCCTTTACAAACTGAGGCAAGTCTTCATGTTCCTTTATTTCTTCCACATGTTTAGCAACAATTAAATGATTTGCTGCATTTTAACAATGGCTATTACTAGACTTAACATTTTACACCCTACTGAAATAAATTTGTCCTTTATCACTGTATTAGTCTTTGTGTCTTAAGTGCACAACTACTGAAATATATGACATGTTTTAAAAGCCTTCAACTGCTTGCTTTCCTCTTCAACTTTAGGAAGTAGCTCCACTCCCAGAGAGCAGGCTACTAAGATACAGAAGACAGAGTAACTAGGGCTTATGTACCAAGTAGAGTCCTAGGAAATGTGTTTATTCCAGTCAAAGTAATTGTAGAAACTTACTATTGCATCCAGGAACATGAAGATAAACAACATGGCTCATACTTTGCTTAAGGGCAGAGCCTGAGCAATCACTATTAAAAGGTCTAGCATAAGGCCCAAGTGGACAATGTAATCTAACATTAATGACTAAGCCCGCTGTAATACAGACTGCACTGGGATCTATCATCCAGGTCATCAAAAGACCCTACAATGACTGGGATCTCTGCAAGAAAAAGCATGGCCTTTTTCTGCTCAGCTTTGCTGCCATTATGTAGTTGAGCTTGATCAAATGATTACACTTTATATTTTTCTGAAATGCCACAGATTGAAAAAAATACAAAAACATGACAAGAAAATGTCATTAAAAAGTCTCCGTTTGCAAATCTGCACGTGCTTAATCAGAACATCTTCAAAAGGGAACTGAGATAAGGCAGCAATTACATGCAACAGTTTGAGCTGATTCTCTTAAATCAGAGACATTTGAATTACAGCATTTAGGTGAAACAAAGACTTGATTCATTCTCAGCTTATCCAAGGGTGAATATCCAGTCACCTTCCATGTGCATCAAGAACTTCAAGCCATGCATCACGGAGAAGTGCCAGTGGCACACCCAAGAACCACCGACAGTGATCTCTAGCATCAAAAGCCATTTTACAAGCTCAGAAAAGAGGAAAGAGTTAACTTCATTTTTACTGATTAGTAATTCAGGCACAAATTAGCGAGTTGCATTTTTTTTTAAATTGTTCATAGACATTGAGTACAACAAGCACATTACATAAGACTTATTCGGAGTGAGAATAAACTGTAAGAGCATGCCCTTAGGCCTCAGAGCTGCTTCTTTTGGTGTGACCATCTTCATTTTCTGTTACATGCCCTGTTCATCTCTAGAGACCAACATAGCTGCGTTTTAATTATTCCAGGTATGCCTCAAGCTTCAGGATAGTTTTCTAGTTATTTGTGTTTTGATATAATCAGTTTTGACTCTCTTGTTTGAGCTCTCCGAGATGATTCAAATTGTTAAAACTTGACCATTACATCACTCGCTTTTCAAAACGGCAAGCATTTTAAAATACTTCATTCTTTATTACTAAGTTAAACCTATTATAAACAGTAGTTATATATGTCAGAACTAGTTTTTCTAATTCTAATATTTTTACACCTCATGCAGAAGATATTAAATCAGATTATTTAAAGCTATTTTTAGTATTGGGTTTTTTAAATACAAAATCTCTAGTCTTTACACTCAGAGTGAAAGTCAGCTTTTGAATTTAGAAAATGTCAGCCAAATACCACCACTCGTACAAATAAATTCCATTAAGAGACCATCATGTTTACTAAAATCTAGCATTCATGTATTAGAAAAATTACTAGAATTATAGTTACTGGTCCCATAGTTAACCCCAATGTACATGTCCTGTTAACAATACTTCTTTTTAAACATACTATTTTTACCAGACCCTGCTGCTTTGTACAAGACTGGTAATGGAAAGTAAGAGGTAGCTTCCCATCGTACTCAGGTTGCTGTCCAGACCATTGTTCTCTGGACATCAGCTTAAATCCTTTTCACAAATTTTTTTTTTTTCTGCACTGAGGTTTTCAATGACAGTCATTATTGTAGCATCCTAATGACTGATAAATGTAGAATTTGTCTCTAAAAATCTGGCTTTATTAGTCCTGTTTTATAACTCTAAATTTACAGAAAGTGAGACAGCAAGAGTTGCTCATGGTCCGGCTGCTATTTTTTGCCTAACTTGACATTATACACCTTGTTGTTCCAAAAATATTCAGTGTTTTTTGCACTCACATGGACTGATTTCAATTGAATTTATGTATTTGGTTATTTCCACAAATCAGCTTAAAAACGGTGGATTAAAAAAAAATGAGTCTAAACAATTTACAGACTCCAGTGACACTTCGGGATTATGTAATTTGCTCGGTTTATCATCAGCCATTTGGCCAACATTTAGCTGCTCTATGGAGTTGACCCACATTTACTTGGCAAGCAGATACAGAGGTCTAAGACATCGTATCTGTCCCAAGTTATTTGCTACCGTCCTTCTGATGATGGTTATTGTTGCTGCAGCAAAGGTGTCAGCCAAAAAAATAGATGTACCTACCCCTCCGGTGCAAATTCAAGACATTTTACTGCAAAAGTAGCTTCACTGCTCTTAAGCTAACATCTTAGATTTTGCTCAAAAATACAAGATAAAGACGCATGATCTTTGCTAATAAGTCTGCCATTTGGATTGCAACTCTTGACAAAGTATAGGGCTGTCGGAGGTAATGCTTCAAATGGCTGCTGTAACACTTCCAAAGCAATCTCATTGTCAAGACCTTCAGCCACAAAAATATCCATTCTTCACCTTTCTGCAGTTTGCAGCCTTGCTTATTATAATTACATCAAAAGGCAGGCTTCCTCATTTACTTCTCCTAAAATGACTCTCCCCGATTAATAAAATCATCAGATGTTATTCAGAAAAACACCACACACAGATTAGAATAATAATATAAAGAAAGAAGTAAGTTTTGGCTTGAAAGGTCAAACTTAATTTTGCCTTTTCCTAAAATCCAAGTAACTGATTTTGCATGTCACTTTCTCACTTAATGTCCTTTTTGGTCTAGGTTACAATATAATCTTCAATTGAAAAAAAAAAAAAAGAAAATAAATTTCACCATGTAGAACTACATTAACCTTGAAATGGTTGTATTATCTTCTAAGCAGGAAAAGGTGTGCTCCTTGCTAGTGAGCTTCACAAATACACCTTGAAAGTTGAGACTCAGTGATCAGGGTTAAAGCCTAGTTTCTGAAGAGTAGACAATTTGGCAGTAGCATTTGGCATTTCTTTGGACCACTGTTGCCAGCTCATTATGCATTATTCTTTCTATAAAAATGTGCGTGTATATATACACATACCTGTATATTCAGACAGAGGTGTACACACACAGACACAGAATCTATATCTACCCATCTATACATGGATTCATTCACCTTGCTTGGGGATAATTAAAGATAATGAGCATTTACCTCAACATTTGTAATCACCATTTCTCTAACAACATAAGCAATCGTACAATCTTCAGAGTGGCATCTGACACGAAAGCTGCCATATTCCATTACATCTGGCGGATCAGGCCAATACTGATGACATTTGGTCTGTAAAGAAAATTAAGCACACATCAAGAATGTATACAAGCACTTCTATTTCCAGCCTCCCCTCTTATGCTATGGTTCAGGTGATTCAAGGAATGGTATAAAATCTATTCTGTTTTGTTAGTGAGGTGTTCACACCCAAATTGGAAAATAACATGATAAAACAGGCTAAGTTCTCTATAAACTTTTGGTTTTGTCATTTATAATAAAAATACAGGTAAACTGGATGCAGGAGGCTTTCGGTCTGGTACTTATCTGCAATTGCTAAACTGACTTCTCAAGGCATAATGTAGGAGGAAAAAAAGATGGATTTATTCTTTCTTAAGAAGTGAGGGGACAAATTCATAACTAACTTCAGCAACCTAATACCAGGTTATAGCGAAAGCAGAGCCACACTTTTCTTGAAAGTGAACAACGAAAGGACAAGAGGCAACTGAAAAAAAGATGCAAAAGGGGAAATTCTGATTAGATGTTGGCAAAAAATTTCTGCGAGGATGGTCAAGCACAGAAACAAGATGCTCTATGAGGCTGGGGAATCTCCATCCATGGAAGTAATCAAAACTTAAATGACAGGACATTCTGCAACCTGCATGAATTTCAAAGCTGCCCCTCCTTTGAGCAGAGAGGAGAGGACCAAGTATCTCCACAGGTCCTTTCAAACCTGAATTATTCTTAGACCTTGAAGCTAGATCACACTGGAATGCAAAAAGTAGTGCGAACCAGTCTGTCCTCCCGATTCCAACAGTGCAGTGTCACAGCTGAGGGAGAGAGGAAGGCAGGCTCCATTTCTGGAGGCCCTAAGAGATTCTGCACAGAGAGAGGGAGCAGGAAAAGGAATACCCACAAGCACTATCACCCCTTAACACGCACCCTCCAGAAGTTCAGTGTGCCTGGTACTTGTCTGGCTGCTTCCATAAGAACAGTTTCCCTTCTCCTCTCCCTGAAAGCAAGTGCTGAAGGTAATGAAGTCACTCCTCCAATGTTCGAAAGGCTGCTTCCTTAACTCGTGTACTAGCTTTCAGGCCACTAAGAACTGCGTGTTACTTCTGTTTTTGACAGGAATTCACCAAATGGGAAAAATGTCTTCACATTTCCACTCGATCATATTTTGTGTTTTAAGGCAAACATATTTGTAAAACACAAAATAATGCTTATAAACATCAGTAGCAAGAATACCATACAGAAAGTTACTGCAGGTCCAGTAAGCCACAGTAACTTGGTCATATAATGAAAGTTGCCCTTCTTACTTTCTAGGGAAAATTTAGCTCAGAAACTAGAAGAACTGGTGAACAACTTCGACAGAAGACACACACATGAACTAGAGAGATATATATTTCTTTTCTATGTCAGATGCAAGACTGAAGACAGAGATCTTCTCTTAAATGACTAATTTTATCTAAATGCTAAAGTTCTAAACAAAAGCCCAGAAACATATCTATTGATGCAGGAAAGCATAATTTGCCCTCTGCTTCTGGCAGGTTTCATGCAAGGCCATAATGGCTTAACCTTCAAGCATACCAACATCTGACAAGCAAAGTCATACATGCATGCGAGTGCACCTGATGTACAGTACACACAGTTTGAGGTACACCACAATACAAGCAAGAGCTGTAGTGGAATTCAATTTTAAAATTACATCCATGAAATACCCTATCTTTTCTAAAAGAAAATAGATTGATCAATTCTGTGTACAACCATCAGGAACCATTTTCTCTCCTGTCTTCTGCTGCAGACAGTAAGAGGCTGATCTTCAGATCCCTACCACTCTACTGCTGAAATCAGAAAGTCTTCCTTTTTCTGGTTGACCTTCTGAAGGCAGATAAGATGGGCACATCTAGACAGTATACATGTAACTTTTGTAGAAACAATCCTAATGCCAATATCTATTTTTTATTTTAAAAGGTAAGCTTAGAGCAGTGCTGATGGCAGAAAGTTTGCCACCTCATTTCCCATCTAATCAAAAGCTGAAACATGGAACAGACCGAACTTGAAAAAGTATT